>Ga0335074_10001295_pt1 | contig 34070 bp, 32 predicted proteins | sample Lox_Sample_23_FD_206715 | JGI IMG/M metagenome (GOLD analysis project Ga0335074, IMG submission 206715) | Soil microbial communities from Loxahatchee National Wildlife Refuge, Florida, United States - Lox_Sample_2.3 | ecosystem: Environmental > Terrestrial > Soil > Wetlands | place: USA... | reverse complement strand
CCGGATCGAGATATGCGCCCTGCCAGCGCACCGCCCAGTGCAGATGCGGGCCGGTTACGCGTCCTGTCGCGCCGCTCAATCCAACACGCTGGCCTTTCGCCACACGCTCACCCTCGTGCACATCGATACGGCTCAGATGCATTGCGATGGTGTAGAGCCCCAGCCCATGATCGATGACCACGCAGTTGCCCTCGAAATAAAGCTTCTGCGCCAACACCACCACGCCGCTGTTCGCCGCATGAACCGGCGTCCCCGAAACCGCTCGAAAATCCATCCCCTTGTGAATGCTCGCCAGCTTTCCGTTAAACGTCCGCCGCACGCCAAAGCTGTCGGTGGGCTGCGCTTTTACGGGCGCGATGAAATCCCCGCTCCACTCGGGCTCCGGCAGGCTTGTGCCAAACACTTTCTCTTTAAGCGCTACGTCACCCTGAATCGTTTTCATTTCGTCCGGACCCGGCTCAACAAACTTCGGCTCCACGCTCAGCGTCTCAGTCCGGTAGTGCGCCCCGTGGATCGCAACGGTCTCGCTCAAATCGCGTGTCTCGCCATCTGCGCTCTTCACGGTGATGTGCAGATCTGATGGCCCAATTGCTGCTTCCACATCCACGCCGGCCAACGCCATCCACGCGCGCCGATCCTTGGTGTGAAAGAACTCGATCTTGCGTCCCAGCCATTCGCCATCGACTTCGGCTGCGGCGGGTGCTGCCACGCGGATCAGCTCCGGCGAGCCCGCCACGACAATTGCGGGTGTCAGCGTCACCGCGCTCGCCTGCGCCTGTGCCTGCGCCGCAGCGGCAACCGCGCACAGCACACCCAGTCCAAAGACGCCGGCGCGCATCGAGACCCGCCAATTCGCCCGCATGTCTTCAAGCATACGCGCGAGCTTTCCGGTTACGCTCCGCATCTGCGTCTCATGAAACGTTGCCGCAAACCCGCTCACAAAAATGGGCGCGATGTGCATTGCACTCGCGCCCCCGGTTCAAAAAGTGTAAGTCGATAACCGTATCTTCGACTTACTACTCACTTGCATATTAGCGATGCTTCTGGCTATAGATCCTGCCGCTCATCCGGTTCTGTTCGCCATTGACTTGAGCCCTTTCCTGGCCGGTAAGTCTGCCGCCGTTGCCCTGGCGATCGGCGTGGATCTGCTGGTTGATGCCCTGCTCGCGGTTCTCGTCGCGCGCTGCCTGGCCAGCGGTCATTGAGCCGTTGCGAATGCCGTTGGCAATGCGGTCCTGCTGATTCTCGCGGCGTGCCCCTACTTCGTTGTTGCCATAGTGCGCCGTCGCGGCGTTGTGCTTGTCAGAGTAGATTGACCGGCTCAGGTTGTTCTGCTGGTGATTGATCTGCTGCCGCTCCTGGCTGGTGAGTTTTCCGTCGTCGCCCTGGCGATCGTCCCTGATCTCGCGGTTCAGATTGGCTTCGCGGCCTTCCAGATTCTTAGTCTCGCCCGCGGTGAGCTGACCTGAACCGATGCCGTTGGCAATGCGGTCCTGTTGATTTTCGCGGCGATCGTTGACGGTCGGCGCCGGCTGATTCGGCGTGGTCTGCGCGGCGGGACCTGGCTGCGCAGGTTGACTCTGTTGAGCGATGGCCGAGCCCGTAAACATCAAGGCGGCCGCGGCGAGCGTAAGTGCTGTCCGATTCATTTTCCTCTCCTTGGGGCCTCGGCTTCGACCTCGTGCCCATGTCCACCCAAAACCCAGAGAGAAAAACAAAGTTGCACTCGCGCCGACAATTTTCTTCAACCAAATCCCGTTGCAGAGCGTCCATAAGTGCCTTCAGTTTTGCTGGCAACACACTTCCACAGGCAATTACACCGCGCGCCGGCTTGTCGGCTCGCCCACCCGCTATTGCGCATCCGGCCTGGGATGCTTCGCCTTCCATTGAGCCACGCGCTCCTCAACTTCTTCAAGCTCATCGGCAGTGATGCGCGTGCCAACGTTCTGGCGGTTGGCCGCGTATTGCTCCTGGTGCGGGCCTTTCACCGCCGCTGCAAGGTCGAGCCAGTAATACGCCTCCACATCATTCTGCGGTACACCCTGGCCCAGCGTATAAAGCATTCCCAGGGTTCCCTGCGCGCCCGCATCGCCCTGGTCAGCGGCCTTGCGATACCACGCCGCAGCCTGCGTCATGTCGCGCGCAAACAATTTACCTCGGCCATCGCGATAGAGACTTGCAAGGTCGAGTTCGGCGGCTATGTTTTCCTGGTTCGCAGCCTTGGTGTACCACGCAACTGCCTGCTGATAATCGCGCGCCGCCGCACAGCTCTCGCCAGCCTGAACCTGGGCTGCCGCATCGCCGGCATTGGCCTTAGCCAGCACGGCCGGGTCAATGGATACCGCCGATCCTGTCGCTTGCCCGGCAGCTGAAACCGCAGCACCCGCCAGCAGCATCGTCACAAATCCCATCCACCCTCGCATCTTCACCGGAGCTTCAAACATCAACGCTGTTTTCCCTTCAATTCCAGTGTACTCAGGCGGCGTTCCTGCCGCTCATTCCAGTCGGGATCCAAACTTTTTCACCGCTTCCACGCATGCCTGCTGAACGGCCTGTGCCCGTTCCCCTTTTGCCGTAGAATTCTCTTATGACTGACCGCATGTCGCTCACCCTCGCCCAAGCCGATCCTGAAATTGCCGCTGCTCTCGACCAGGAAACCCTCCGCCAGCACGAGGGGCTGGAGATGATCGCCAGCGAAAACTTTGTTTCTGAAGCCGTGCTTGAAGCGGCCGGCTCGGTCTTCACCAATAAATACGCCGAGGGCTACCCTGGGCGCCGTTACTACGGCGGATGTGAGTACGCCGACATCGTCGAGAATCTTGCTCGCGACCGCGCCCGCCAGCTCTTCGGCGGCGATCACGTGAATGTGCAGCCTCACTCGGGTTCGCAGGCCAACGCGTCAGCTTACGCGGCAGTGCTGCAACCCGGCGACACCATCCTGGGTCTCGATCTCTCGCACGGCGGCCACCTTACCCACGGCCATCGCCTCAGCTTCAGCGGCAAGCTGTATCGCACTACCTTCTACCACGTACGCCGCGACACCGAGCAAATCGACTACGACGAACTCGAATCGATCGCGCTACTGGAGAAGCCTAAAGTCATCATCGGCGGAGCCAGCGCTTATGCGCGGCTGTGGGACTTCGAGCGCATGCGCCAGATTGCCGACAAGATCGGTGCGTACTATATCTTCGATATGGCGCACATCGCCGGACTGGTTGCCGGCGGCGTGCATCCCTCGCCGGTTCCGCATGCGCACATCACCACCACCACCACGCACAAGACCCTCCGCGGGCCTCGCGCCGGACTCATCATCGTCGGCAAAGACATGGTGATCGGTTCAAAGCCCGACCAGACACTGAGTAAGGAGATCGACCGCACCGTCTTCCCCGGCCAGCAGGGCGGGCCGCTCATGCACATCGTGGCCGCCAAGGCCGTGGCGCTGGCTGAGGCTCTGCGCCCCGAGTTCCGCGGCTACGCCGCACAAATTGTCTCCAACGCCAAGGCTCTTGCCGAAGCACTGCAGGCAGCGGGGTTCCGGCTGGTTTCCGGTGGAACAGACAATCACCTGATGCTCGTCGATGTCTTCGAGAAAGGCATTCTTGGCTCTGAAGCTGAAGCTGCTCTCGGTAAGGCCGGAATTACCGTAAACAAAAACTCCATCCCGTGGGATACCAATCCTCCACTCAAGCCTTCGGGCATTCGCGTGGGGACGCCGGCGCTCACCACGCGCGGCATGAAGGAGCCCGAGATGCGGCAGATCGGCGCATGGATCGCAAAGGCCCTCGAACATCGCAACGATGCAGCGACGCTCGAACATATCCGCGGCGAGGTGGCCGAGCTTGCCAACCAGTTCCCGCTGTACGCATGGCGACGCGCTCCGGCCGCGGTCAGCGCATGATCGCGAAAAATTGAAATTCGCAACCGAAACACAACTTTTCATTGCGAGCTTCCATCTACCGTGAGTAAGATGTCTGGCTTGACGCCGATTCTGGAACCCTCGAAAGGTTATAAACCCTCGACGGTTCCTCAAGGAGGAAGCTATGCGCATCATCAAGAGTGTTTTGACCGGACTGCTTCTGATGGCTCTGCCGGCTTTTGCCCAACACCGGCCGAGCCCACCCGCGCGCGGACCCGCGCCGTATCACGGCACTCCTCACACCTATGAGCCGCAACACAACTACAGCGACAAGGCTGGTCACCCCAACGTGCCGCACGTCGACGGCAAAACCTGGGTCGGCCACGACACCGGCCCGAACGATCCTAACTACCATCTCGATCACCCCTGGGAACACGGCCACTTTAGCGGCGGCTTCGGCCCGCACCATGTGTGGCATTTGGGCGGCGGCGGACCAGGCAGGTTTTGGTTCAACGGCTGGTTCTGGAGTGTTGCACCTTTCGATGTGGCCTTTTGCAATGGCTGGTTGTGGGACTCGGACGAGATCATCATCTACGATGATCCCGATCACGTGGGCTGGTATCTCGCTTATAACGTTCGCCTGGGCACTTATGTTCATGTGATGTATCTGGGCGCATAGTCGACAACCCAACTAAGAAAGTCCAGGGGACGACCCGCACAGGACGTCCCTTTTCTCTTGTACGAATTCACGCCGCTTTTATGCCGACACGCTCGTGTAACAGACGCTTACGGCATTTTCAGAGCTACTCTGTCCCTTCGGGCATCATGCGAAGTCCGGCGCTGCATGATGGTCGCGCCGACTGCGCCTCGAGGTTGCGGTATGCACCGACTTTGAAGATGCGATAGTTACGATATAAAGGATCATTACTTCGACTTATTCAAGGTTTTTATTGTGGTCCGGTAGTCAAGTGGCTCGGTCATCCTATATTCTATAGCTGCTATGGGAATTGATTCTATTCTCGCTGAAATCGATGCAGAGATCGCGCGTCTAACTGAAGCCCGTTCTCTACTTGCCAGTATGGGTTCTTTAAAGCCGGCTCCGGCCAAAGCCAATGCCTCTAAAAAAGCCGCTAAGAAGGCTACGAAGAAGCGCGTGCTGAGCGCTGATGCGCGCAAGCGCATTGCCGAAGCGCAGCGCAAACGCTGGGCCGCGCAACGCGCCAAGGCAAAGGCCAAGTAGGATCCGACTTCGCCGGTTCCAACCCGAACCGGTTGGCGTCTTCGGTGGCCAATATCTCAAAGATTCGCCGCCGTTCGCATCCAGTGTACTGGGTGTGTTTCTTCGCGCCTGCCGTCCGTAGCTCCTCTTGGTAAGTGAGTAGGTTCACCCGTCCCCGGGCGCGCGCCTTCATGCCCAGCCTTCCGTCCATCTATCACCCAGCGTTGTGATTTCTCCGCTTGCAAATACGCAAAAATGGGACTAAGTTTTCACCATTCCTGCAATTGCTGCCTTTTTCGATCGGAGATAATCCATGCACCGCCATCAACTGGTCCGGCTGTTATTGTTTCCCTTGGTTGCGACCACGTTGCTCATCGCTCAGGGGCCCGCGCCTCAACCTCTGCCTGCTCCCGAGGCTCTTAATGCGGCATACTCTCAGGCCATGCAGGCCCGCGACTGGCAGGGAGCAATTGCAGATGCTCAGAAACTGATTGATCAGAGCCCTACCGCCGAGCACATTCTTAGTCTGGGTGTCGCGCAAATCTATGCCGATGACAGTCAAGCCGCGCTTGCCACTCTCGATCGCGCCCTGGCCGTGGCCGAGACTGAAAAGCCCACCCAGGGTGAGCCCGGCACAGCTTGGAAGGACCTCGTCGCAAAGATCTATCTCAACAAAGGCAATGCGCTGCTCGTGCTTCACCGCAACTCTGACGCGATTGAAGTGTATAACCGCTCTGCCGCGCTGGCATCCGATCCGACTGTTCCCACGTTCAACATCTGCGCCACTTACTACAACGCCGGCGACCTGCAGAATTCTCTCCCTGCCTGCCGCAAGGCCGTCATTGCCGGCCCCACCAATGCCAGCGCATGGTTTGTGCTGGGTTCGGTGATTTTCGCCGACGCCAAAGCGGACGACCACGGCAAATTTGTTATCGCGCCCGAATGCCGCCGGGCGCTGGAGAAATATCTTGAGCTGGCTCCAGACGGGCCCCATGCCGCCGACGTGAAAGAGATGCTGCAAATGTCGGTCCAATAGCCTCCGTCCCCGTCCGTTTCATGGCCCGAATCCAACCCCGCGCAAAAAATCTGCGTATTCTCTTGACCTGTCTATAACTATAGGGTTCACAGTGGAGATGGACGATGTTGACGGTAACCAAACTCGCCCGGCGGTGCGGCCTGGCCCGTACCGCCCTCCTGTACTACGAATCGATCGGTTTAATGCCTCCGCCGCAGCGCAGCGGCGGAAACTATCGCTGTTACGGCGAGGCGGACCTGCGGCGCCTGCAGCAGATCCGCGCTTATCGCAACGCAGGCCTCAGGCTCGAAGATATTCGCGCGATTCTCGACCGTCCTGGAAGCGATGCGCAACGCGTGCTGCGCCGGCGATTGATGGAAATCGACGCCGAAATCGGCACTCTGCGCGCGCACCAGCAGTCGATCCTTAAACTGCTCAAGCTTAAAGCGCTCGGAAAGGCAAAGATGATTACCAAAGAAAAGTGGGTTTCAATCATGAAGGCATGCGGGCTGAGCGACGAACAGATGCACCGCTGGCACGCTGAGTTTGAACACTCCGCTCCCCAGGAGCACCAGGAGTTCCTCGAGTTCCTGCACATTCCTGCGCAGGAAATCAAAACCATCCGGAAACAGAGCCGCACCGGCTTTTGATTCACGGCAACCGGCATCGGGGCGCAGCCGTTCTCGCGCCCTCCGATGCGTCATCCGTCTTCCCTATCCGATTCCTGACATCACCAGCATGCGCGGCTCGGTCATCTCTTCGATCGCCCAGCGGATGCCCTCGCGGCCCAGCCCCGAGTCCTTCACGCCGCCGTAGGGCATGGGGTCGAGCCGCCATGAAGGCGTGTCGCCCACAATCAGCGCACCCACCTCGAGCTCGCGGAATGCGGTCAGAATGCGGCCCGCGTCGCGCGTCATCAGCCCGGCCTGGAGCCCATATTTCGAATGATTCACATCGGCCAGTGCATCCTCAAAGTCGTCGTAAGGCTCAATCGTCACCACCGGCCCGAAGACCTCCTCATCGCGCAGACGCATGCCGGGTTGAGTCCCGGTGAGGATGGCCGGCGTGATCACCGGGCCCTTGCGCTCGCCGCCTGTTATCAGTTTGGCCCCGCCGTCCACCGCCTCCTTGATCCACTCGCTTACGCGGTCGGCTTCCTCGGGCCTGACCAGTGGTCCCACCTCGGTCGCCTCCTCGGCCGGGTCGCCCGTGGCCATCTTCGCCGCGACCTCAACCACCTTCCACAGGTAGGTTTGAAAGATGCTGCGCGACACAAACACCCGCTGCAAGCTGATGCACGACTGCCCCGCGAACCCAAACGCCGCATGAGCCGTGCGCTCCGCGGCCTCGTCGAGATCGGGCCAGTCGTTGTGCACAATCAGCGCCGCGTTGCCGCCCAGCTCAAGCAGCACCCGCTTACGGCTCGAACGCGCCTTCAATTCCCAGCCCACCTTCGCTGAACCGGTAAAACTCAGCAATTTCACCCGGTCTTCCTTTTCAGCCAGCCAGCAAGTATCGGCATTGGCGAGCGGCAGAATCGCCAGCGCCTCCTCGGGCCAACCGGCCTTCAGAATCACCTCGCCCAGGGCCAGCGCGGTAAACGGCGTTTGCGGCGCAGGCTTCACAATCACTGGGCAGCCGGCGGCCACGGCGGGCGCAACCTTGTGCGCCACCAGGTTCAATGGAAAGTTGAAGGGTGTAATCGCCAGCACCGGACCCACCGCGAACCGGTGCAAAAGCCCCCAACGCCCTTCGTTGCCTTCAGTCAGGTCCAGCGGAATCGAATCTCCGCCCAGCCTGATGGTCTCTTCCGCCGCCGTCTTGAAGGTGAGCACCGAGCGGTCGACCTCGGCCCGCGCCATGCGCAGCGGTTTGCCGGCCTCGGCAACAATCAGTTGAGCAAAGCGCTCCTTCTGCTCGATCAGCGCGGCGGCAATGTCCTCAAGAATCTCACGCCGCTTCCAGCGCGGCAGCGCTCGCGTGCGCCGCAGGCTGGCCGCTGCGTGATTCACCGCCTGCCGCGCGTCGGCACGGGTGGCGATGGTGGCGCGGCCCACCAACCCCTGGTCCCATGGCGACCGGACCTCAAGCGTATCGCCGTCAGTCCACTCCTTGCCGCATAGCAAAAATCCTGTAGGCGCACCCGGACGCATCTTCATCGTTTTGCTGCTCCCTGCTTAACTATCCATGGTAAAGGCGTGCGGCGGGGTGGCGTTAGTGGCCGAGTTGGAGGACTGCCTGCCGCAAAGCAAATTGGGAAAGCTGTCCGCATCCGAAATCGATGCGAAACGGCTGCTTCGTTGCCCGCGGCGGCTCGAATTTGCGGTATAGTTTCTGCAATTCAGAAATCGGATCCATTCGACTCACAAGAGAGCCGTTCACCAAAAAAGGAAGCAGCCATGTCAGAATTTCAGGCCGATCAACCCCAGCCCTCCGGCTCTCAACAACCCCCCTGGCAACCATCGTTTGCGCAGCCCCCAGCAACTCCCAGGAAATCGGGGATCAGCGCAACCAAGGTCGTGCTGATCGTTGTTGGAGCGTTCCTGGTCCTGGGGATCATCGCCGTCGGCGTGCTTGGCCTTGGTGTCTGGTACGTCGCCAAGTCCACTCACAAAGACGCCAATGGGCAGGTCACGATGAACTTGCCCTTTGGCACCATCCACACCATTCCGCCCGGCCAGATCACCGAAAGCGATCTCGGCATGGCCTTCTACCCAGGGGCCCGCTGCGTAACCGGCGCTCGCACTGAGACCAGCGGCTTCACCCAGCTAAGCGCCTTCTTCCTGACCTCCGATTCAACCGACAACGTGATTGCTTTTTACAAAGGAAAAGCGGGCCCTGGTGCGCAATTGATCACGTTGCCATTTGGAGGAACGCAATTCGATGTGCCGGGGCAGGCCGGAACCTCGGTCAGGGTCCTCATCACGCAAAGGAAGAACGCGTCTGGCGGTGCGACCAGCATTCAAATCGTTCGCACCACTCCAACCGCGACGCCCAAGTAAGGCGCAGCCGGCTGTGGATCGGTTACACTCCACCCATGATGCACACCGGCCGCATCCGCAAACTTCCCTTCGACCGCGAAGAAGCTGTCGCTCACCTGCGCTCCCGCGATGCCAAACTCGCGGTGCTCATCGACCGTGCGGGCCCGTTTACCATGCGGCTCGATGGCTCCGCCTCGCCCTTCGAGTCGCTGCTCGAGTCCATCCTCTACCAGCAGCTTCACGGCAAGGCCGCGGCCACCATCCACGCCCGTGTGCGCGCGTACTTCGGCGGCGACCCCACGCCCCAACAATTTGTTGCCACGCCGGACGAGCCTCTCCGCGCCGCCGGCGTCTCGGGCAACAAGATCAAAGCCATGCGCGACCTCGCCGCCAAGACCCTCGACGGCACCGTCCCCTCGCACGCCGCCATCAACAAAATGTCTGACGCCGACATTGTCGAGCGGCTGACCGAAGTGCGCGGCATCGGCCCGTGGACCGTGGAGATGCTGCTCATCTTCCGACTGGGCCGGCCCGACATTCTGCCTGTCACCGATTACGGCGTCCGCAAAGGCTTCGCACTCACCTTCATGCGCGTGCCCAAATCGCGCCCCATCGAGGCTGACGATCTGCCCGCTCCCGACGTGGTCTTCAAGCGCGGCCAGCGCTGGGCGCCGTTCCGCTCCGTCGCCAGCTGGTACCTGTGGCGTGCCTGCGACCTCGCGAAAAACACACCGCCCGCAGGCCGCTCCGCGCGCACGTAATTGGATTAAACCAACCTGAGGGCCGATTGCCCCTCCAAACTCCGTTTGGATTGGGAAACACTTACTCCTTCTCCGCCGGGGATATAGCCAATTCGACGTAAAATGTCTAAGCGCGCTTCATCGCAGGAATCTGATGGCTGCAACCAATCGTTATATCTGCATTCACGGTCACTTTTACCAGCCGCCGCGCGAGAATCCATGGCTTGAGACCGTTGAAACGCAGGACTCGGCCGCTCCCTACCACGACTGGAACGAGCGCGTTTGCGCTGAGAGCTACGCCGCCAACGGCGCCGCGCGCATTCTGAACGGCCGCAACCAGATCATCTCCATCGTCAACAACTATTCGCGCATCAGCTTCAACATCGGGCCCACGCTCATGAGCTGGCTCGAACAGAATGCGCCCCGCACCTACCGCATGATTCTCGACGGCGAGCGATCGAGTCGCAAAAACTTTCGCTCCCACAGCTCGGCCATGGCGCAGGTCTACAACCACATGATCCTGCCGCTGGCCAGCAACCGCGACCGGATTACCCAGATTCGCTGGGGCATGGCCGACTACGAACGCCGCTACGGCCGGCCGCCCGAGGGCATGTGGCTGGCTGAAACCGCTGCCGACACTGAATCGCTGCGCCTGCTGGCCGAGCACGGAATCAAATTCACCATTCTCGCGCCCCACCAGTGCAAGCGCATTCGCCCGCTCAACGACGCGGCTGCCGCGTGGACAACCACTCCCGACGCGACCGTCGATACCCGGCGGCCGTATCTGGTTCGCTTCGCTTCCGGCGCCTCGATCGCCGTCTTCTTTTACAACGGCCCCATCTCGCGAGCCATCGCGTTTGAGGGCCTGCTCAACTCCGGCGAAGTTTTTGCCGCGCGCCTCAAAGCCGGATTCAAAGATCGCACTGAGCCGCAGTTGGTCCATGTTGCCACGGACGGCGAATCGTACGGCCACCACCATAAGTACGGCGACATGGCACTCGCATTCGCGCTCAGCCAGCTCAGCAAGGACAAGACCGTTCGCCTCACCAACTATGCCAGCTTTCTCGATCGTTTTCCGCCGGAGTACGAATGTGAGATTGTCGACAACACCTCGTGGAGCTGTTCGCACGGTGTGGAGCGCTGGCGTTCGAACTGCGGCTGCAACGCCGGCCACGCAGGCTGGAACCAGCTATGGCGCGCGCCGCTGCGCCAGGCGCTCGACCAACTGCGCGACGCGCTCGCGCCGTTGACTGAAGAAACAGGCGCACGATACTTCCGCAATGTGTGGGCCGCGCGCGATGCCTATATCGGGGTCATTCTCAACCGCACTGACGAAAACACCGATCGTTTCTTTACCGAGCACTCCACCCATACCCTCGATCGCACCGAACGCGTACACGCGCTCGAGTTGATGGAGATGCAGCGCCACGCGCAACTTATGTACACCAGCTGCGGATGGTTCTTCGACGATATTGCGGGCATTGAAGCGGTGCAGATCATCGCCTATGCCGCGCGTGTCCTGCAGCTTGCACGCCGCATCTTCGGCGATCGCGCAGACCCCGTCGAAGCAGCCTTCACGGCGCGCATGGCCGAGGCAAAGTCAAACAAGCCTGAGGCCGGCACCGGCGCCGATATCTACAGAAAAAGCGTCGACACCATGCAGCTCGCGCTCGAGCAGGTCGCCGCGCACTACGCCATCAGCTCGGTGTTTTCTTCGTATGCCGACGAAATCGATCTTTACTGCTACCGCGTGCGGCGCATCTCCTACGAGATCTTTAACTCCGGCCGCGGGCGACTGGCGCTGGGCCGCGTGCATATCACCAGCGCCATCACCGGCCGCGAGCAGGTCTTCTCGTTTGCGGTTCTCCACTTTGGCGACCAGAACATTACTGCCGCGGTCAAGCCCTACATCGAATCTGACGCATCGGCCTTTGAGTCTTTTGTGGCCGAATCCGCAGGCCATGTGCTGCGGGCCGATTTTCCTGAGGTGATCCGCCTGCTCGATCGCTTCTACGGCCACGCCGATTACTCGCTCATCTCGCTCTTCGGCGATGAGCAGCGCCGCATCGTCAGGCTCATTCTCAACTCAACTCTTACCCACGTTGAGAACTCGCTTACCACCATCTACGAAGATCACGCCAGCCTGCTTCATTTCCTTTCCCAGGCCGGTTTGCCCAAGCCCCCGGCGCTACTGCTGGCCGCCGGATTCGCCATCAACGCCGGCCTGCGGCGCACTATCGAAACCGATCCCGTCGATCTGGCGCAGCTCCGCTCGTATCTCTCGCTCGCCCGAGCCGACCAGGTGCAACTCGATACCAGCACGCTCTCCTATATCGCCGACCAACGCATGAAGCGCGCGATGGTCGATCTGCAGGGATCCGCGAGTTCGCTTGAGGCCCTTGACCGCACCCTGGCGTTGGCCCGGGCTTTGTCTGAGCTGCCCTTCGAGTTGAACCTGTGGCAGGCGCAGAACATCTGGTACGAGATCTTCCGCACCTCCGGCTCCGCGCTCGCTTTGCTCGAGCAGGAACACCGCTCACGCAGGGTCTCGGATTTTGGCGCGCTCGGCACCTGCCTCAAGATCGACATCGAATCGATCCACGTGGAAGACGAAACCCGCGCCTCCGCCAGCGCTGCGGATTAACGCGCTGACACAATCTGCACCAGCCGCTCTTCATTCAGCGCCGTGGGAGCACTCTGGCGGCGCCAATGCCTGTGGCAACCCGGATAGTCGAGCGGCACGCACTGCGCGGCAAAGTTGCGGGCACGCATCTCCAGCCCGCCCGGCAGAATGTGGAGCATGCATGCCACGGCCGTCACGCCTGTATCCCGTTCGTGCTGCCAGCGATTCAGCCAGCTCGTAAAGCCAGTCGAATGCGGCACGATGTACACCTGTGCACCAAGGCCCCGCATCCGCAGCGTAATTCGATTCACGGCGCAACCCGGATCGCAGGCCGTGCACTCGAGATCGAGCCCTTTGCTGCGCGCGCGGCAGCGGGCTGCTCGTTCGCCTCTCATGCATCCCGGCACCAGGACGACGCGACGCGATGCGTGCTCAAATTCCGAGCGCAATCCGCGATTCATGATCTCTGCCGCAACCATGTTCATGTCGTATTCCACAGCTTCCTGGGCGCAGAAAAACGAGTCCTCGCGCAGTCCGCGTCGCGCATGTTCCGTCTTCAGGAACCGTTCTACTCCCTGCGTATAGCCGCCCAACTCGCCGGCGGCTTCGCTCGCAAACCAATCAATCAAATCCTCGGCAATCCTCAACGTCTCTTCGGCTTCGGCAGCGGGAAGGGAGCGGAGATACAGGTGCCAGCGCACGAGCCTCTTCACTTCGGCATCGAAATCGCCGGTGGCGCCCAGCCATGCAATCAAGCGCAAAAAGGACGAGTGCCGTTCACCCAACGCCGGAGCCGGCTCGGGTTCGGGCAGGACTGTCGTGTCACTCTGCGTGTCGGGCCGCGTAATGGGCGCCGTATTGGGCTCGTTTGCGACCTTAAACCTGGAGAGCACGCTTGTTCGAATCTTGCCGGTGATCGGCTTGGCCCACGGCCATCTTTGTTGCGCATGGCCGGCGAGCCGCGCCACTCGCACCGCCCACAAAGGAGTTCTGCACGCAGCGTCTCCATAGCGGCGCGACAGCAGCCCCAGCAACAGAAGATCGAGCGCGTACTCGCCCTCGCTGCGAGCGGTTTCCTTCATTTCCTCTTTGAGATAACGGCTGAATCCGGCAATCAGCCTGCCGGCCTTTTTCTCCGTCTCGGCCAGAACACGATCGGTTAAACGGCCGCATCGCAGATAAAACTCGTCGGACCGCCCGCCGGAACGAAGATCATAAACAAGCTCCGCCGATTCAGCCGCATCCGGCGCGTCAGGCAGCGATGCTGGTTCCGGGAGTTGCATCGTGCAGCACTTCCCGCAATTCTTCCGGGGCCCGTTGAGCGTGAACAGGCCCCTTTTGCTTATTGCATAATACGCTGGTCCTGTGAAAAGAGTTCCTCATCAAAAGGGCTGCCCCATCCTAAACGCGCATTTTGCGTTTAGGGTGGGATTGGTAGAAACTCCCCCACGCGAAGGTCCTCAAAGTGAACAGCATTTAGCCCGCTTTCTCCAGCTTTCCGCCCTTTACCTGGAATCGCTCGCCGCGCCAGACAATCGTGTTGCCCGCAAACCCGGCGGCCCACAACCCAATCGCCAGCAGATCGCGCAGCGGCAGCAGCCAAAGCGAACCGAGCACCTGGTGATCGTTCAGCAACTCGGCCCCAACCGTCATCGCTAATCCCAGTCGAAGGAAGAGACTTAGGGCGAGCAGCCACAGGCTCAACGGGCTCAATCCGCTGGCAATCACGTTGATAAGCGCCCACGCAAAGCCGTGCGTAAAGATCAGCCCAACGTATCCGCCTGGCCGCGCGTCGCGCACCGTGCGCAGCCAGCGCAGTTGATGGTCGAAGTATCCGCGCCAGTCGTAAGCCGGAACCGCAGTTTCAACCACCGCTGAGCTCAACCTTACCTGGTAGCCGGCCTTCGAAATCCGCGCGCCCATCTCGTAGTCGTCGGCAAGCTGATCGACCAGCCCTTCCAGTCCGCCGGCCTTGGCCAGCGCCTCGCGCCGAACGGCCAGGGTCGATCCCAGCCCGTAGCGCAGCCCGCCCTCGAGCAGCTTTGAGAGCAGCACGGAAGGCTGGAACTCCGTCGAGATGCCCAGCGCCTCAAAGAGCGAGGCCAGCGTGCCGTGCGCGCGGCCGCGATAGAGCGCCGTCACCATGCCAACTTCGGGAGCGGCAAAACCGGCCATCACCTGCTCCAGATAGCGCGGCCCCACCGAGATATCGGAATCGTTGATGAGCAGAAACTCGTACCTAGCTTGCCTGGCAACCTGGATCAGCGTGCTTACCTTGCCATTCGTGCCCAGCCGCTCCGGGCATTCGACCAGTTTGATGGCCCGCCCGGGAAACTCGCGCTGCAACTCTTCGACGGCCGAGGCGTCGGGTCCGTCAAGCGACGCAACGCCGAAGAGCAGCTCGTAGTCGCCGGAATATGTCTGGTTGCAATGGGTGCGAAATGCGTCCATCATGCCGGTGTCGACGCCCTTGAGCGACTTGAGCACGCTCACCCCGGGTGCGAACTCGGGCAGCCGCCGCCGGCGCTCAGCCAGAAAGAGCCGCGCAGCGACCAGCGCGCCCATAAAGTATCCCATCCCCGCCACGGCCAGAACCGTAGTCGCTATCTCCACGGCAAAGGCCAGGGCGTGCGGCATCACAGAGCTAAGTTTAGCGGAAGGGGCGCTCGCGCTGACTTTTATGCCAAAGCCGCTTTCGTGTGTCGGGTGAAAAGAGTCTAATCTGAGGTCGCTCGGGATGGCCAGTGAGACGCATTTGCTATGTTCGTAGTTGCAATACAATTGAATCTGAGAGAAAATGCGGGAACGCTGCTGGGAGTGCATTATGGCGCTGGAAAAAGAGTTGGAAACCTTCAAGAGCAAACTTCCTGAATGGAAGGGAAGTGAAGGCAAGTTCGCGCTGATCCATGGCACGGATGTGGTTAATACCTTTACCAGTTACGAGGACGCCATCAAAGAGGGGTACGCCCGGTTCAAGCTGGAGCCATTCCTCGTCAAGCAAATTCAGGCAATCGAGCAGGTACAGTTCGTCACGCGCTTTGTTGCGCCAACTCGTGTACCAACCGTCTAATGCCGCATTTCACGAAGCAATTTACGAATGGCGCACCGATTATCACCGCTGTGCTGAAGGTTACCCAGGCACGCGCCGACGCCTTGACCGCAGCCAATCAACCAATTCCACCAATGCAACGGATGACGGCCCTGGTGGATTCCGGGGCAAGTTGCACATGCGTGGACCCCACAATAATCCAAGCCTTGGGGCTCTCTCCCACCGGCAGTACCCTCATGTTCACCCCATCGACGGGAGCACAGGGCCATACGACTGACCAATTCGACGCAAGCCTTCAGATTTACTGCACAATGGAACAGGCCCCGCTGGAAATTCCTGTTATTGGAGTTGTAGCCTCTGAGCTGCGCGTGCAGGGAATTGATGCGCTAATTGGACGCGATGTCCTAAAGTTCTGCTTATTCGACTACAACGGCGCATCGGGTTTTTTCACCTTAGCCTTTTGATTTCCCCATTGCGCCAGCGCATTCTAGCTCCGCTAGCACCGTCGCCCTTAATAGAACAGATATTTCCGCCAGCGATCAGGCGGGTCGCCCCGGCCTCGGCAAACTGTTCAAACCACGATGAGGGTGCCCCCGGTCCCTCGCTTTTGGGGACCGGGGAGACCGCGAACCCAACCGGCCCACTTCCAGGGTTGTGAGGTTCCGGCCGTATCACCGTCCAACCGTAAGTTACTGGTCGATCAGCATCCCCGCATGCCTTCGGCTTGGATATGCTGCTCAGCCCTCAGGTCTTGCTGTGGCGGGATTCCAGATGTCCCGACTGGCAACTTAAGACCGTGCGAGCTGGCAGCATAACGCTGCGTCGGGCGGCAGAATTCGTTGCATTCAGCGCCTTAGCGAATTAATTCATCTGCTCTTCTGTCTCGCAGTCAAGCGCGCCCCCTTAAAAGATCCTCCAACTCACCGCTCTTCAGCCACTTGCGACAGCCGTTCGTTTGCTTGTTTTATCAGCCGATTCGCCATGCTCTAAAGCAGGTGATTCGAACGTGCTCCACCTTCTTCGGCGACAACCTGCGGCCAGCTCCATTCAGACCCGTTGCAAGCCCCTTTGTTTCAAGGTCTTGAGGTTTATGTTCCTCAAAGGAGAATACTTGGGGTAGATCCGTGCCGGCAACTATCCTGAATTCAAGAAATTGCAGAAAACACCCGGGGGGCGGGGGCCGGGGGGTACCCCTCACAGTCACGATTCACAATACACGCGCTCTCAATAGAAAAGATACTTCCGCCAGCGATCGTCGCCGCGGCCCAGCATGCGCATAATCTGCCGGCTGGTGTGCAGGCTGAACGGCTTTGGCTCGCGCAGCAGGATCATGTCGTCGATATCGCTCAGCATCCGGTTGCCCTTGTGCCGGTTGCAGGCGTGGCAGCATGCCACCAGATTCTCCCAGGTCGAGTTGCCTCCGCGCGAACGCGGAATCACGTGGTCGAGGGTTAACTCGCTGGGCGGCAGCGCCTCGCCGCAGTACTGGCAGGTGTTGCGGTCGCGCAGCAGGATGTTCTTGCGCGAGAGGGCGCGCGTCTGGTGAGGGATGCGCCGGTATTCGAGCAGACGAATGACCGAGGGCATGGGAATGTGGCTGCGCTGCGCGTGCAGCATCAGGCCATGCTCTTCTTCGGTGCGAGCGATGCCCTTCAACACCAGCACCAGTGCGCGCCGCGCGCCGCAGATGTTGATGGGCTCGTATGACGCGTTCAGCACCAGCACCGGCATCTGCAGTATGTGGATTGACTGAGCACTGTGCGTGCCGGCCGCGTGGTCGGCGGCCAGCGCCGCGGCCTTGGCAATCGCTTTCTGCTTGCGAGCATGAATCATGGCTTTACCCAGCGACATGTTTTTCCCTCGTCTTAAGAAATCGTTGGCCTTATGAATGAATCCGAACTCTCAAAACCTGAGTCAATCAAGCCTTCGCCGCGCTCTTCGCTGCGTTCCGCTTCTGTCTGCTCTCGATCCGGTGCGCCATGCCGTTGCGCGCGGGCCAGCGTGGCCACCCAGACTGAAGCCGCTCCCGCCTTCTCGAGCGCCTGCGCCGCGGCTCGCGCCGTGGCTCCCGTGGTCAGAATGTCGTCGATGAGCAGAACATGCTTACCCGTTACCTGGCCGGCGTCGGCGACCGAGAACGCGCCCCGCACATTCAGCCGCCGCTGCCGCGGAGTCAAACCCGCCTGGCTTTCAGTGGACCGCAATCGCAGCAGCGTGCTTGACGCCAGCCTAAGCTGCCACTCGGGATGCGTCTTACTCAGCGCGCGCAGCGCCTCTTCAGCCAGCGCTCGCGCCTGGTTGAATCCCCGCAGCGCATGTTTGCTGCGGTGCAGCGGCACCGGAACCACCAGCATCTCGCCCGGCGCCTCTGCGGCGAGCCTGGCAATGGCTTGTGCCAGCATTTTTCCAAGCACCCGAGCGGCCGGATGCAGGCGGCTGTATTTGAGCGCGTGAATCGCTTCGCGCATGCCGCCCTCGTAAAGCCCGTAGGCAACGGCCTTTACAAACGGCGGCGGAGCCATGCGGCAGGCGCGGCAAAGGCTCGAGTAGCCGGCGCGGTCAAGCGTGTCGCCGCAACGGCTGCACGCAGGTCCGTCGAGCACGGAAATCCCGGCCCAGCAAAGATCGCAGATTGGAACGGAAGAAAGGCGCGGCAGCGGAGTGCCGCATAGCAAGCAGGAGGCAGGAAGGAGGGCACAACCGATTGCATCCACCGGACTTCGAAGCACGCGGACTACAGCTCGCCAGCGCGTGGTCTCAGATGGCGGAACGTCGAACGTCAGTGAACCGGAGTCCCTGCGGAAGACGCACCTCAATTCAGGGAGCGCAGGAAAAACGCTCCACGCGCCCAGTATAGCGCATTCCCGAATTCGAGGCACCGCTCCGGAGCAAAGGTGCCGGGGCGGACGCAGAAGTATAACGCCCAGAGCCCACACGGTTACCGGGCTGCGATTCTTTACCGTCCGCCCTCACCAACTGCAAGAAATTGTACTTAACGTTGGCTGTGTCCTATCTGCATGTCTTCATGTTCACCTTCGAAATCCAGCTCTTGCTCGCTTGCTTGTTCGTCCTCGCGTGCACGTTCACGTTCGACGTCGTTTTTGGCGTTGCGGGCCGCGTTCTTTATGGCGCCCACGATCTTCTGTGTCTTGCCCTTGATTTGCTGCACGGCGCCTTCCACTTGAGCATCCGTGTTGCCGGTCCACTCGCCGGCCTGGCGTTTCACACGCCCGGCCGCTTCGTTGATTGCACCTTTTACACAGTCCTTATCCATAACTCCACCTCCGTCCGCCCTTAATGCCATTGATCCAGCGTTATCGAATAATGCCCCCAGGCTCGCTGGGGGCAGAAGAGTAGGTCGAATTGTGTTTTCAAAGAACAGGTCTGCGTCCCGTAATCAGCTGAATCACCAGCACCACGAGCGCGATCACCAGCAGAATGTGAATGAATCCACCCAGCGTATACGACGAAACCACTCCCAACAACCACAACACAAGCAGGATTACGAAAATTGTCCAGAGCATTGCACACCTCCTGACGCTTCGTTCCCAAACATTCACCCTTTGACGCCACGCCTTGCGGAGGGGTTGTTCGATTCACAAAACACCGCGCACATCGATTGGATCAATGCAATTGCGGGGCAAAACTCAGCTGCGCAGTGCAACCGCTGAGTGGTCGCCTGCATCGCGGGCGTCATGTCCTGGAATGCTTGATTGGCGGGCAATTGGCTCAATCGGTCATCTAACGCGGGCAGGGGAATTCCACATCTGGCTGAAGGTAATTTGACGCGCACGCAGCGGTCCGCGCAACAAAGCAAGGCCACGCCCGACTGTTCAGGCGTGGCCGCTATTGTCCAAATGGGTCCGCTAAGAATGCCGCTCTAAAACACGCCGGCCATGTAAGCTTCGCTGGCCTTGGACTTTTCATCCCTGGCCCCGCTTTCAGCCAGCAGAACCGGCGAAAGTGTGATGACCGGGGAGGATGCGTGCGCCAATACCTTGTACACAACACCGTGGCGCGTGACGGCGGCAAAGGCCGATGCGCCCTGGGCGCCCAGCACAATCAAATCGGCTTGCTGAGCGCGGCTCTGGTAGAGCAGTTCCTCAGTCGGATCGCCGGGTATAACAATCGTCTGGACCGGAACTTTGCCCTGCAGCCTCTCGGGAACCAGGGCGAGCATCTCGGCCTCGATATCGTCGAGCGAGCGGCCGGCCAGGAACTCGGCGCGGTCCTGAGGCCGGATCACGTGCTGCAAAATCAGCCGCGCCTGGTGCTCGGCGGCCAGCTCTGCCGCAAATTCGGCAACCAGGCCGCTGGCTTCATTCAGGCTGGCGGCGCACAAGATCGTCCGCGTTGCAAAGTTGCGGTAGTCTCCTTCGACTACCTCGGGCCCCACGATAAAGACGGGCACCTTGGCAGTCCTCAGCACCGCCTCGGCCACCGAGCCCACCAGCAGCTTGCCGATCGGCCCGGGCGAGTGCGTTCCCATTACGATGCGGTCAATTTCGCGTTCGCGGCTGAAGGCCAGAATCTGGTCGGCGGGCAGCCCTGGCCGCACCACGACTTCGCAGTTAAGGCCCGCTTCACGAACGCGTTTGGCGAGCGGCTCAAGCTGCTGTTTTTCGGCGCGCGCGGCGGCGGCGTAATCGTAGTAACGGATGCCCGAAGTCTCGGTGGCGGCCACCACCAAGGTGTCGTAGGCGTGGAAGAGGATGAGATCAGCGCCGAACTCTCGTGCCTGAGCAAGGGCGAACGAAAAGGCCTTCTCATTGGCAGGGATCTCGGAGGCAAAGAGAATGGTGGAGGGTTTGCTCCAACCCGGCTTCATTGCAGCGGCCATGGCGACCTCCTGAGAGGTTGAGGTTTGTTTAAACTATCGCAGAACGATTTTTCCGCGACGGTGTTTTGCCGCACATCGGGGAGTGATTTAACTCACTCAAGCAGGCCAGTTTAGGGTGGCTCTAAGGCCTTGGGTTTCCATTTCCCACCGAATGGACGCGCACTTTCGCGCTTTCTCTTCCCGTAGCCTGATTGTGTTCCTATCCCGGTTATTTGTCCAGCAAGATAACGGGCCTCGCCTGGCTTGACGCTGCGTCGCGACCGTTTTCCCTCCATCTTTTGACACACCTTCATCACGCGAGGCGGCACTAACTTCCACCCCACAGACACCGGCTCTGCGAATGACCTGTCCGTGGGAGCCCCAGAGAGGAGAGAGCCACCTGGCCGCATCGACAATGCAAATACGCGAACCGAATCCGCTGGAGTGATCCCAATCACATCCAAAGCCCCTCAAATGCTGATCTTCTGAATGCGAATCGTGGCCCTCGGAGAACGGTCCTCCGGTTGAGCGCTGCCTCATCTTTCGGCAGCATTTGGTTTTTCTTCAACCGATCTTTCTCCTCCCCGGCCGGTGATCCCGTTTCGGGAGCCCGGCTCGCCATGATGATCAAGGAGGCCTTATGCAGCCGATGCATAACATTCCCGCCTGCGGCGGGATCGACTACGACGAGTCGCCATTTCTGGCCATCTGGGAAGTCACGCAGTCCTGCGACCTGGCCTGCAAGCACTGCCGCGCGGCGGCGCAGCCCATCGCCCACCCCGACCAGCTCACGCACGAAGAGGGCAAGAACCTCATCGACCAGATCGCCGACATGCACATTCCCATCTTCGTCTTCACCGGCGGCGACCCGCTCAAGCGGCCCGATGTCTACGACCTCATCCACTATGCGGCTTCAAAGGGCGTCCAGGTTGCGCTCACTCCCAGCGCCACGCCGCTCCTGACCCGCGAAGCCATCTTCAAGCTCAAGGAAGCGGGCCTCGTCCGGCTCGGCATCTCGCTCGACGGCTCAACCCCCGAGATTCACGACACCTTCCGCGGGCTGCCCGGCGCATATGCCCGCACCATCCAGGCCATTGAGTGGGCTGGCGAGGCCGGTATTCCCATCCAGGTACACACCACCATCAGCCGCCACAACGCCCACGACCTCGATTCGCTCTGCGCGCTCTTTGAAAAGCTCGCCATCGTCATGTGGAACGTCTTCTTCCTCGTTCCGGTAGGCCGCGGCCAGCTCGACGACCTGCTCAGCGCCGAGGACTTCGAGCGCGTGTTTGCCAAGATTTACGAGCTCTCGCTCCGCGCCAACTTCCAGATCAAGACCACTGAGGCCATGCACTACCGCCGCTACCTGCTGCAGCACAACCTTGAGGAGCGCAAGATGGGCCACGGCCATCCCGGTGGACGGCCGGGATCGACGCGATCCGCCGTAGCCGGAACCTCCACCGCGACAACTGGAGCGGGTCTTCGATCAGGGCACGACTTCAGTCGTGCCGAAGATCCCGCTAATAAGAATGATGGGGCTTTAGCCCCCGCGCAAACAATCGCCTACGAACCCGGTTCGCCAACCACTGACACTGCCACCCGCAACCATAGTTGGGCTACGCGCCGCGTGAATGATGGCAAGGGCTTCATGTTCATCTCGCACGTGGGCAACGTCTATCCCAGCGGATTCCTGCCCATCCATGCCGGCAACATTCGCGAGACGCCTCTGGCCGAAATCTACCGCAACGCGCCCATATTCAAGGCCCTGCGCGACACCAAGCAGCTTGAAGGCAAGTGCGGCGCCTGCGAGTTCAAGGAGATCTGCGGCGGCAGCCGCGCCCGCGCCTACGCCCTGACCGGCGACCCGCTCGCGCAGGAGCCGTGCTGCATCTACCAGCCCAAGAACTGGGATCCCGAGCGCCAGCAAACCGCCCACGCCTTCCAGCAATGGACGCCGGCCGAGCCGCTGGTAACGCTCTAACCAATTCAAAAGTCAACCCCCAGAACGCCGCAGGCCCGAATCGAGAGTAGGATTCGGGCCTGATGCATTTGGCAATCGAAAGGGCTGACTACCCCCTTAATGTCCCGCTCCCATCTCAACCTTCCCCTTGAACCGGCTGTAGACAAACACCACGTAGGTCGCGGCCAGAGCCATGCCGAAGATCCACCACGCCAGCCCCACGGCCAGCGTGTGCTGGCCGCTCAGCGCCCGGTCGAGCGTAATGTCGTTGGCCGGGCCGCCTGTGGCCGGGAGCAGCGTGGGATACAGCGCCCAGCACGCCCCGGCCAGCATGAAGAAGAGGTACACGCACGAGGCCAGAAAGGCCTTCAGTGGCGAGCCGTTGCGGTTCCAGAACAGAATCAATGCCAGCGACGCCACCACCCCCGCCGGCACAATGTACGTGACCGGGTAGTGGTTGTAATTGTCCAGCCCTGAAGGCCTTATCGCGATGGTCGCAATCAGGCTCACTACCGTCAGCACCAGCAGAGCGATCCATAGAGGTTTCACCAGGCTTCGCGCGCGAGCCTCCAGCTCGCCTTCGGTTTTCAGCACCAGCCACAGCGCCCCGTGCAGCGTGAGAGCCACCAGCGCTACCAACCCGCCGATCACCGTGTACCAGTCCAGAATTCCCGGCTGCGGTCCGGGCGTCCACGTGGTCCACAACGGCAAAAAGAAATAGCCGTTCGTCTGCAAGGGCACGCCCCGAATTACATTGGCCAGCGCCGCGCCGTAGAAGATGGTCAAAAGAGCGCTCGCCAGCCCAAACACTCCGTCGAGCAGCGACTGCCACACACCCATTTCGAGATGGTTGCGCAGTTCCAGGCTTATGCCGCGCAATATCAGCAACCACAGCACGATCATCAACGGCAGATAGAAGCCCGAAAACGCCGAGGCATAGAGCAGCGGAAACGCAAAATACAGCGTTCCTCCGCCGGCCAGCAGCCACACCTCGTTGCCGTCCCATACCGGGCCAATGCTGCGCAGCGTCACGCTGCGTTCCGCTTCGTTGCGCGCCAGGAACAAGTGCAGTACGCCCACGCCCAGGTCAAATCCGTCGAGCACCACGTACCCGACGATCATTACCGCAACCAGCCAGAACCAGATGAAACCCATCATGCGAGCACCCCCTTCGGTTCCGGCCCGCGTGCAATCTCGCGGTAAACCAGCACCGTGAACAGCAGCCCCAGCAGCGCGTACATGCCCATGAAGCCGAGCAGCGTAAACAGCCCGTTGCCCGCCGAGACCATATCGGAGTAGCCCTCGCTGGTCCGCATCAGTCCATAGATGAGCCACGGCTGCCGGCCAAGCTCGGCCGTCATCCAGCCAGCCGTGTTGGCAATGTAGGGCAGCGGAAAACTCAACAGCAGCGCCCACAGCACCCATCGCGTCTTAAACAGCTTGCCGCGCCATAAGAGCAGCGCGCTCACCAGCATCAGGGCCACAAACCACGTTCCCAGCCCGGCCATGATGTGGTAGCTGTAGTAGAGCAGCGGCAGCGCGGTCGGCCACTGGTCGCGCGGGAACTGGTCAAGCCCCTTCACCTCGGCCTTAGTCGTTCCGTAAATCAAGAAGCTCAGCACATCGTTCACCACGATCGGGTTGTCAATCTGCTGCGTCTCTTCGTTGGGCTGGCCCATCAGCACAATCCCCGCGCCGGTCGTGCTCTTGAAGAGCCCCTCCATCCCCGCAATCGCCGCCGGCTGGTTGCGGGCGACGTACTTGCCGTGCAAATCGCCGGTCGGGAAGATAATCATCACCGTCGAAACCGCCCCGCCAATCACGCCCACCTTTAAGAAAATCTCCGCATATTCGCGCCGCTTGCCTTCGAGCAGATAAAACGCGCCCACCGCAGCCATCACAAACGAGCCCGTCACCACCGCGCCGGTCATGTTGTGCGCATATTGCAGCAATCCCCAGGGATTGAGCAGCAATTGCCAGAAGCTGAGCACCTCAAAATGCCCGTCAGGCATGCGTTCGTAAGCCACCGGGTGCTGCATCCAGGCGTCGGTCACGATAATGAAGAAGCCCGAGATCCACGATCCCAGCCACACCATCACGGCCGAGAACCAGTGCATGGTCTTCGACAGCCGCTTTTCGCCGTAGAGAAACAACCCCAGAAAGGCCGACTCGAGGAAGAAGCTGAAGACTCCCTCCATGGCCAGCGGCTGCCCGATCACGCCGCCCGAGAGCCGCGAGAACCGCGCCCAGTTGGTGCCGAACTCGAACTCCATGGGGATGCCGGTGACCACGCCGAAGACAAAGTTGATGGCGAAGATGCGGCCCCAGAATCGCGCCGCTCGGTCCCAGCTCGCGTCACCCGTGCGCAGCGCCACGGTTTTGAGCACAACGATCAGCAGACCCAACCCCATGGTGAGCTGCGGGAAAAGGTAATGGAAGGTCACGGTGAAGGCAAAATGAAGGCGATGAATCAATTCGGCGCTCAATGAGAGCCTCCTGCAGGGCTGATGCGTCTTTTCAAAGGAAGAAGGAAAAGGTGAATCGGACGCCCGGAACCATCTTGCGCCGGGCTTCGTTTGAGAGCAAGTCCACTACGACTGTAGAGGGGGATCGGGACGCCGCAAGTGACTTTAATCACATCCAATTAGCCCGGTTTCATTGATCCTGAGTGCTTGTAATGACCACCACTTCCCCGACTGAAAACGCCATTTCACCTGGTACGCCAGCCGCTGGTTGCTGTCATGATGGAGCAATGCCAGGTATGCGGATCGCGATCATCGGTGGCGGAATTGCGGGACTGGCTGCGGCTTATGAACTTGAAAAGGCTCGCTCTGCCGGTGAGCCGGTCTCGTACACGCTCTTCGAGTCGCGCCCCGTGCTGGGCGGCTCGCTCGCCAGCGAAATTGTCAATGGCGCCGTCATCGAAAAGGGCCCCGACTCGTTTATTACTGAGAAACCCGCGGCCGCTGAGCTTTGCCGCGAACTTGGCCTCGGGGATCAACTTATCCCTTCCAACGATGCAGCCCGCAAAACCTGGATCGTGGTGCGCAACCGGCTTGTTCCGCTGCCTGACGGGCTCATGTTTCTGATTCCCACCAAGCTGGTGCCTACCGCGCTCACCCGGCTCTTCAGCCTGCGCACCAAGATTCGCATGGCGCTTGAATTGCTTCACCCGCCGCGCCCCAGTGAGGCCGACGAGTCAGTGGCTGCGCTCGTCGAACGCCACTTTGGCGCTGAAGCTGTCGATCGCCTCGCCGATCCGCTCCTGAGCGGCATTTACGGCGGCGACGCTGCGCAGTTAAGCGCGCAAACCGTGCTGCCGCGCCTGGTTGAGATGGAGCGCAAATACGGCTCGCTAACCCGCGGCATGCTGGCCGCGCATCAACAGATGGCCGCCGCCCGGGCACAGACCTCCTCCAAAGAGTCGAGGGGCGGAGCCCCCATCTTTACGGCCCTTCGCGGCGGCATGCAGCAGATGGTCGACGCCATCGCCAGGCGGCTCAACCCCCAGTACATCCGTACCGGCACTGCCGTTTCGGCGATTGAGAAGACGGCAACAGGCTGGCGAGTAATCGCAGGCTCGGGTTCAGAGGAGTACGACGCGCTGATTGTCGCTTCGCCGGCCTGGGCTGCCGGTGCGCTGCTTGCCAATGTGGATCGTGAGCTCGGCGAGGAGCTTTCCGCCATTCCTTACTCCTCGTCGATCACCGTCAATCTGATGTACAACGAGGCAAACCTCGGCGCGTTGCCTGAGGGATTCGGATTCCTGGTTCCGGCCAGCGAGCGCCGCGCCATGCTGGCGTGCACCTTTGCGCACCGAAAGTTTCTGGGCCGCACCCCGCCCGGCAAAGCCGTCTTTCGCGCCTTCCTCGGCGGCATGAACAACGAATCGCTGCTCTCAGCGCCTGATGATGAACTTGTCGCTACGGTGCGCCGCGAACTCACTGAAATCCTCGGCAAAAAAGTCGTCAGTCCCACGGCCGAGCCCGAGCATATCCAGGTAACGCGCTGGCGCCGCGCCATGGCCCAGTACGCCGTTGGGCACAAGGACCGCATGGCCCGCATCAACTCGCGCCTGACCGTTCTGCCCGGCCTGCGCCTCGCCGGCAACGCCTACGACGGCATCGGCGTTCCCGACTGCATCCGCCTGGGCCGCAAAGCGGCAAAAGAGCTCGTGGCCGCTGCGCAGCCAGTTCGACCGATTGGCCAATCCCACGAGCATGGGACAGCCCGCTGACTCGCCGGCTTGCTGACTCACTGACTCGCTGACACCGCTATACTCATCCCAGAACCATGCCGGCCGGCACGCAGACATTTCTGTCGACGATCTTGGCCACCACGCGCTCCACCGTCGCCGCAAGCAAGGCCCACACCACGCTGGCCGATCTGGAGCGCCGCGCCACCCAGCACCATCCCCGGGGATGGGCCGCAACCCTGCGCCGCCAAGCCGGGCAGGGAACGGCGGTAATTGCCGAAGTCAAAAAGGCATCGCCCTCCAAGGGCCTGATCCGTGCTGACTTCGATCCCGCCTTCATCGCCCGCCGCTACCGCGCCGGCGGAGCTGCCGCGCTTTCAGTGCTCACTGACGAGCCATACTTCCAGGGGAGCCTGCGCAACCTCGAGCTGGCCTCGGCGGCCGTTCCGCTCCCGTGCCTGCGCAAGGACTTCATCGTCGACGAGTACCAGATCGTCGAAGCCCGCGCCCACCGCGCCGACGCCATCCTGCTCATTGCCGCCGCGCTCACCAATGCCGAGATGAAGCACTTGGCCTCGGTCGCCGACGGCTTCTCGCTTGACGTGCTGGTTGAAGTCCACACATCTGACGAGCTCGACCGTGTACTCGATGCATTAGGTGAAACCGGCGCACACGCCATCGGCGTCAACAACCGCGACCTCAAATCCTTCGAGGTCTCTCTCGATACTTCGCTGGCGCTCATCGAACGCATCCCTGCAAGCGTGGTGCGCGTCACCGAGAGCGGCATCCATAACGCCGCCGATATTGCCCGCCTGCACAAAGCCGGCTTCGATGCTTTCCTGATCGGCGAAAGCCTGATGCGCCATGCCGATCCCGGCGCAGCTCTCAAAGATCTGCTCGCCCAGGCAGGCGAAGCGCAATGAGCCTCTGGATCAAAATCTGCGCCAATACCACGCTCGCCGACGCGCAGCTCGCCGCCGATGCCGGAGCCGGTGCCGTTGGCTTTGTCTTCGCGCCCAGCCCGCGCCGCGTAACACCCGCGCAAGTTGCAGCCATTACACCGCATCTGCCTCCGGCGCTCGAAAAAATCGGCGTCTTTGTCGATGCATCGTTTGAAGAAATCGCATCGACGGTTGAGCCCGCCGGACTGACAGGTGTGCAGCTTCACTTCGACGCCCCGCGCGAACTGCCGGCGCAACTTCGCATTCGATTCGGAAGGAACTTTCGCATCCTTCGGGTTGTTCACTTCGATGCCGCAATTCCAGCACTGCCGGACGATCCGGAAATCGACGCGCTCATGGTCGATTCGCGGACAGCGAGCGCTGTAGGTGGCACTGGAACGACATTTGACTGGAATCTTGCGGCGGCGACTTTTTTCCGAAACGCGTTAGCGAAAGAACGCGGCATAGTTGTCGCAGGCGGCCTCACGCCGGAAAACGTCGCCGAAGCCATCGCCACGCTGCATCCCTGGGGAGTTGACGTAGTCAGCGGTGTCGAATCCGCGCCCGGCCGAAAGGACCCGGCCAAGGTCCGCGCCTTCATCTCCAACGCACGAACTGCTTCGAAATCATGAAACGATACATTCTCACCGGAGCACCCGGCTCCGGAAAGACCCTCATCCTGCGCCAGCTTGAGACGCAAGGCTATGGCGTCGTCGAGGAGGCGGCAACCGACCTGATCGCACTGTGGCAGGCGCGCGGCATTCCCGAGCCGTGGCAACAGGGCTTCTTTATCGATGCAATTGCCGAGCTGCAGTGGCAGCGCCAAACACGCGCGGCCGTCGAGCCGGTTGCCATTCAGTTCCACGACCGTTCACCCGTATGCACCGCGGCTCTCGCAACCTACCTCGCCCGTCCAGTTTCCGAGGGACTGGCCCGCGAGCTCAACCGCATCCAGGCGGACTCCATCTTCGAAAAGCAGGTGTTCTTCGTGCGCAACCTCGGATTCATCAAAAACACCGAGGCGCGCCGGATCAGCTTTGAGGACACTCTACGATTTGAGCGGATACATGAAGAGGTCTACCGCAGCTTGGGCTTTGAGCTTGTTTTTATAGAGCCTGGGAGCGTAACTGATCGAGCGGCAGCAATCGTCAGAACCCTGTCCCGATTCAATGCCGGGCAGATGTAACCCTTCTGTTTAACCTCTCGTATTTTTTTGAGGAGAACGATGTCACTTCACGCACCGGTCGTTCGTCATTCATTCAAATGCGCTGGATCGGCACTGGTCAGGCACTTGCGCCTGGAACAACGGCTCGTCCCCAACCCCCGGAGGTCTTCAAAAATGGATACCTTTCTTGCTCCCGTCGAAAACCCATCCAATCCCATGCTCAAGCTGATCTTCGCCATGTCGCGCCGTCAGTTCGGCAAAGTAATGACGCCGCTCACGGTCTTTGTGGCTCGCATGCCCCTCGCCTTCGGCATGTTCATCGGCAAAATCAGCAAGCTCGACAAAAAGCTCAACCTGCCGCCGGAAACAATCCTGCTGGTGCGCGAGCGCGTGGCCCACATCAACGTGTGCGAATTCTGCATCGACATCGGGCGATGGTATGCCATCAAATCGGGTTTAAACGAGGCCAAATTCGATGACCTGAATAACTACGCCACCAGCCCATTGTTCTCTGGCGCCGAGCGCGCCATGCTCGACTATGTTACCGAGTTGACGCGCGACAAGAACGTCAAGCCCGAAACCTTCGCGCGCCTCGCTGAACATTACTCCGAGCGCGCCATCTGCGAGATCGTCTGGCTGGTGGCCAGCGAGCACGTTTACAACATGACGAACATCGGACTCAACATCCACTCCGACATGCTGTGCAACATCGTGCGGAAGAAGCAATAACTATTGCGTGGCCACTTTGACAACCAGCTTGCCATGCGTGTGCCACGTTCCCTGGTAGCGAATCGCGTCAGGAACGTCAGCCAGGGCAAACGTCTTATCGACGACGGCTTTCAGCCTTCCTGCGGCAAGCAGTTCGCCAATCAACGTCAGGTCTTTGCGGTTGGCCTTAGCCACGAAGATTATGAATTTTCGACTCGAAAACCGTGAAGCGCCAAGAGCGATTAGCAGGCCGGCGAACATCTTCAGAAGCGATTTCGGTCCAGCAAGGATTCCCGCACCAACATGAATACCCTGGGGAGTCAGAACGGGTTTGCATGCTGAGAACGAATGGTTCCCGGCGAGATCGAAGATCAGGTCGTAGCGCTCCGCGCCTATCGCAAAATCTTCCCGGGCGTAGTCGATAACGCGATCGGCGCCAAGCAACCGAACCATTTCGGCGTTTCGCCCGCTGCACACACCCGTAACGTGCGCGCCGAACAATCTCGCAAGCTGCACTGCGAATGTGCCCACACCACCCGACGCGCCGTTAATTAGAACATTCTGCCCGGCTTGAATCTTTCCCTTATCGCGCAAACCCTGCAGGGCGGTGAGCGCTGCGATTGGGCAGGCGGCCGCATCCTCAAACGCAACACTTTCCGGCTTAACCGCCAATGCGGTTTCCGGCGCAATCGCGTACTCTGCAAATGCGCCGCGGCAGGTCCCGAATACCGTATCTCCGGCCTTGAACTGCGTCACGCTTGAGCCCACGGCGTCTACCACACCGGCGGCGTCTACCCCCGGCACCTTCAGCTTGCGCGGTCCAAACAACAGCCGGATAATCGCAGGCCCACCCTTCATTAAGTGGTAGTCCAGCGGGTTCACCGCCGCGGCGCACACCTTGATCAGAACCTCTTTTTCGGTCGGAGCCGGCTTCTCCAATTCCTCATAGGTCAGCACTTCCGGAGGACCATTCTTGCGATACCCAATGGCTCTCATGCGATCACCTCGCTCTTGATGCTGCTGCTTAACTGCTACGCACGAGCGGCCCGCAAGTTCCCGTGTCACGCGCGTCGGTGACGATCCCTTGCGACGGAGGTTATCGAGAGCCGCCACTCTGCCCTAGTACACTAAAAAGTTCCCCTTTTTTTGCGGGATAAACTCCAGGAGCTCTTCATGGCCTCCATCATCCTTCCGGCAAGTCCCTCCGAGTCGCGCCCTGGCCGTTTCGGCGTCTACGGGGGCCGTTACGTGCCGGAGACGCTGATGGCCGCGCTCCTCGAGCTCGAGCGCGAGTACGACGCCGCCAAGGCCGACCCTGCCTTCCAAGCCGAACTCAACGCGCTGCTCACCGACTATGCCGGCCGGCCTACGCCGCTCTATTTCGCCAAACGGCTCACTGAGTCGCTTGGCGGCGCAAGAATCTACCTCAAGCGCGAAGACCTGCTGCACACCGGCGCGCACAAAATCAACAACGCCCTCGGCCAAGGGTTGCTCGCCGTACGCATGGGCAAAAAGCGCGTCATCGCTGAGACAGGGGCGGGCCAGCACGGAGTGGCCACGGCCAGCGCCTGCGCGCTGCTCGGCCTCGAGTGCGTCATTTACATGGGCGAAGTGGATATGGAGCGCCAGGACCTGAACGTCAAGCGCATGCGCCTGCTCGGCGCAGAGGTGCGCGGCGTCAGCTCCGGATCGCGCACCCTCAAAGACGCCATCAGCGAGGCCATGCGCGACTGGGTCACCAACGTCCGCACCACCTATTACCTGCTGGGCAGCGCGCTGGGCGCTCATCCTTACCCCACCATGGTGCGCGACTTTCACCGCTGCATCAGCCGCGAGATCAAATTGCAGATTCTTGAAAAGGAAGGCCGCCTGCCCTCAGCCGTCATAGCCTGTGTGGGTGGTGGCTCCAACGCGATCGGCGCATTCTATGAGTTCATTCCCGAGCGCCAGGTTCGGCTCATCGGCGTTGAGGCCGGCGGCCGGGGAACAGCGCTCGGCGAGCACGCAGCCCGTTTTCAAGGCGGCGCGCCCGGCGTGCTGCAGGGCACATTCTCCTACGTTCTTCAGGACGAAGACGGCCAGATCGCCCTCACGCATTCGGTTTCTGCGGGTCTCGACTACGCCTCCATCGGCCCCGAGCACGCGATGCTCCACGACTCCGGCCGCGCCGAGTATGTTTCGTGCAGCGACGCTGGCGCGCTCGAAGCGGTAAAAACCCTCGCGCGCACCGAGGGGATTCTGCCCGCGCTCGAAAGCGCCCACGCGGTGGCCGAAGTAATGCGCCTGGCGCCGTCGCTCGACGCTCGTGAAATACTGGTGGTGAACCTTTCCGGCCGCGGCGACAAGGACATGGGAATCCTGGCGCGTGAGCTGAAACTGTAGCACGGTGGCCAACAGGACCTTGCGTCCTGACACGAAGTTCGCAACATCTTGAATCTGTCATCCTGAGGCGCAGCCGAAGGATCTGCGGTTGTCGTTCAAATGCCGATCCACTTCAAACACAAACCGGGCCTGGTCGTTTATCTCACCGCCGGAGATCCGTCCATAGACGCCACGCGCGACATCGCCATCGCGGCCATCGACGCAGGCGCCGACGTTATTGAGCTCGGCGTGCCCTTCAGCGATCCGCTCGCCGACGGCCCCATCATTCAGCGCGCCAGCGAGCGCGCACTGGCTCGCGGCACCAATCTCAAACAGGTTCTCGCGTTGGCGCTCGAGATTCGCGCTGCTCGCCCGCAGGCCGGTCTCATCATCTTCACCTATCTCAATCCGATTCTCCGCTACGGCCTGGCCCGCTTTGCCGATGATGCAAAAGCTGCAGGCGCCGACGGCGTGCTGGCCACCGACATGATTGTTGAAGAAGCCACCGATTATCTCGCTGAGCTGGCCCGCGCCGGTCTCGCGCCCATCTTTCTTGCCGCACCCACCAGTCCCGACGCGCGCCTTGAGGCCATCGCCACGCACTCAAAGGGATTTGTTTACGCCATCTCCCGCACCGGCATTACCGGCAAGCAACAAAGTCTCACCGCCGATGCGGCCGCGCTGGTCGCCCGCATCAGGCGATGGACGACGCTGCCGGTAGCCGTGGGTTTCGGTATCAGCAACGCGGATCACGTTGCCCAGGTGGCGGAGTTCGCCGATGCCGCGGTGATCGGCAGCGCTATTGTCGAGCTGGTTGAGCGGACGACCTCCGCAGAGGGACCAGGCGAAGCGCCCGGCGCGGTGGCTCGATTTATCGAGGGCCTGCGCTTGCCCCATGCGGCGCTGGCCCGGTGAGAAAACCAGCTTTCAGCTTCTAGCTTCCAGCTTCCGGCTTGCGCGTTGGCAGATTGTGCCGAATGCGCTCACGCTGGCAGAAAAGAGCTGGAAGCGAGTGGCTAGCAGCTAGAGGCTGACTTTATGACGATCGAAGAATTGCGAATCCGCATCGATGAGCTTGACCGCCAGCTCGTTGAACTGCTCAGCGAGCGGGCGCGCGCGGCCCAGATGATCGGCCATCTCAAGGCCGCAACCTCGCTCCCGGTGTATGAGCCGAATCGCGAAAAGATCATCTATGCCAACGTGCGCGAAGCCAACAAGGGGCCGCTCCCTGATATTGAGCTGACGCACATTTACGAGCGCATCATCGACGTCATGCGGGCCTTGCAGAGAAACGAGCTGGCTTCAGAGAGAAACGCCCAGGCCGCCCACGTGGGCGCAGAGCCTGGCCATGCCGCGGGCACCCAACCACCCCAGCAGCAAGAAGCAGTTGCCGGGGACCCTGGGACATCGCCCGAGACAGGGAACAAAAAATGATCGTCGCGATGTTGGAAACAGCCACTGAGGAACAAATCGACGCCGTAATTGAAGTGATGGAAGAGGCCGGAGTTCACGTCCATCGCACCACCGGCGAGATGCAGACCATCCTGGCTGCCGTCGGCCCCACCGCTGGTCTCGACCTGAGCAAGTTTGAAGTCCTGCCGGGCGTGATGCACGTGCATCGCATCAGTTCGCCGTACAAGCTTGCCGGTCGCGCCTGGAGGCCCGAGGGCACAATCATCGAATTCCCCAACGGCGCAACCATCGGCAGCAAACAGGTAGCCATCATCGCCGGCCCCTGCGCCATCGAGAACCGCGAGCAGATCTTCACCACCGCCGCAGCCGTGAAGGCGGCCGGCGGCCGTTTCCTGCGCGGTGGCGCATACAAACCGCGCAGCTCGCCCTATTCTTTCCAGGGACTCGGCATTCCCGGTCTCGAGCTCATGCGCGAAGCCGCGAGCGCTCATGGCCTGGCCACCGTCAGCGAAGTTATGGAGATCGCGCAGATCGAGGCCATGCTGCCTTACGTCGATTGCTTCCAGGTAGGCGCGCGCAATATGCAGAACTTCAATCTGCTCCGCGAACTCGGCCAGGTGCGCAAGCCGGTTCTGCTCAAGCGCGGCATCGCCGCCACCATTGAGGAGCTATTGCTCTCGAGCGAGTACATTCTCTCCGGCGGCAACTACGACGTGATCCTTTGCGAGCGCGGCATACGCACCTACGAAACTGCCACGCGCAACACCATGGACATCTCAGCCATTCCGGTCGTCAAAAAGCTCTCGCACCTGCCCATGGTGGGCGACCCGTCCCACGGCACCGGCCGCCGCGACATGGTTCCCGCCATGGCTCGCGCCGCTGTAGCCGCTGGCGCAGACGCATTGCTCATCGAGATTCATCCCAACGCCGACAAGTCGGTGAGCGACGCCGCGCAGACCATGTACTTCGAGGACTTCGCAAAACTCACGTTGGAGTTGCGCGCCATTGCCGGCGCGGTGGGCAGA
>Ga0335074_10001294_pt1 | contig 34075 bp, 29 predicted proteins | sample Lox_Sample_23_FD_206715 | JGI IMG/M metagenome (GOLD analysis project Ga0335074, IMG submission 206715) | Soil microbial communities from Loxahatchee National Wildlife Refuge, Florida, United States - Lox_Sample_2.3 | ecosystem: Environmental > Terrestrial > Soil > Wetlands | place: USA... | reverse complement strand
TCAGCCCGAGGCGCGCGGCCGCACCCGAGCCGCCCAGCCAGGAGTACTGGGCCGCGGCGCCGAGCAGCGCGAGCATCCCCGTGGCCGTCAGCGTCGCCGGTCCGTAGCCGCGAAACTCGGTGCCGCGTGCCAGCTGGCCGCGTATCGAGCGGATCGCGGATATCGCCCTGTGCAGTTCCGTCATCCCGAGGTCCACCGCTCACCGATCCGCGACGTCGAGCACGTGCAGCTTCTTCAGCAGGCGCAGGCCCATGCCGCACGCCACGGTGACGGCGCAGAAGATCACCCACCGACGGTCGGTGATGAACCATCGGGCGACCGGCTCGCCCACCAGCAGGGCATTGGAGATGAATTCCACCAGCGTGAAGGCCGCCCCCAGTGCGATCAGCGCCGGGTACTCGCGTCGCAGGACGGCGCGCAGGCTGAATCCCAGTGTCGGCGCGCGCCACAGCGAAAAGCGCGGCAGAAAACAGGGCGTGCGCGCCACCCAGCTCTCGTAGGCGGCGCCGAAGCGCTTGGCGAGGAACGCCTCCTCGGCGCTGATGACCCTCTCGATGTAGAGCCAGTACACCAGCACCGACACCAGCGCGAACCACACGCTGGTGGTCGCCAGCGCCACGCCCAGCCACATGATGCCGTTGCCGACGTACAGGGGGTTGCGCACCACGGAATACATCCCCAATGTGGCGAGCGTCGCGGCGCCGGGCGCCCCCCGGCTGCGTCCGGAGGTGCCGGCCGGCGCGTATGCGACGGTCACACAACGCACCAGCAGCCCGAGGGCGCTCAGGCACACGCAGCCGGCGAGCCACAGATCCTCGACGTGCTTACCCCAATACAGCTCGAAGTGCGCCATCTGCTCGAGCGCGAACCCGAGCGGCACCACCAGCACCAGCGGCATGACTCCCCGCAACTGAAACAACCGACGGCCATCGGCGGTGATGCGATCCGTGATCCGCATGAAGAATTCCTTTGCCGTGGGGCTGCGGTAGGCGACCGGGCGCCGCGCGGGCTTTGCGCTGCAAACTATCGCGCCGGCCCGCGGGCTGCAACTGTCGTGCGGCGATGGTGCTGTCCGGCAATCGGCTTGATGGTATTCTGCGCCCCTCTCGGGCCGAGCCGACATCCGGCGCGGCGTCGCCGTGGAACACCAACGGGGGAACACGCCCATGCAGCACACCCGCGCACCGGCAGTGGCACGCATCGCCCGCGCCCTGGCCGGCATGCTTGCGGCGGCCGTCGTCGCCTGGGGTGCCCCGGCGTCGGCGGGGGCGGCAACAGCTGCGGCGCCCGCCGCGCCGGCGCCCGCCGGCTATCACCTGGTGCACACCTTCCGGCTGGGCGGCGCCGGGTTCTGGGATTACATGATGCTCGACAGCGCCGCGCGGCGCCTGTACATCTCCCGCGGCACGCACGTGGTGGTCATGAACGTGGACACCGGCAAGGTGATCGGCGAGATCCCGGGGGGGCACCGCGAGCACGGCATCGCGCTTGCCCCCGAGCTGGACCGCGGTTTCATCAGCGACGGCACCGCGCCCTCGCACGTGATCGTGTTCGACCTGAAGACCCTGAAGGTCGTCACGATCGTGGCGATGCCGAACAAGGACTCGGACTGCATCATTTACGACCCGGCGACTCAGCGGGTGTTCGCGTTCAACGGTGATGACCAGGACGCCACCGCCATCGATGCCAGGACCGATCGCGTGCTGGGCACCATCGCGCTGGGAGGGTCACCGGAATATGCGGTCGCCGACGGGGCCGGACACCTCTACAACAACCTGGTGGACAGGAGCGAGCAGGTGCAGATCGACTCGCGCACGCTGCAGGTGACCGCTCGCTGGCCGCTCGCTCCCTGTGAGCATCCCTCGGGACTCGCGATGGATGTCGCGCACCGCCGCCTGTTCGCCGGCTGCCACAGCGGGGTCATGGCGATCGTCGACGCGGATGCGCATCGGGTGATCACGACGGAGCCGATCGGCGCCGGGGTGGATGCCAACCGCTTCGACCCGGGGACCCAGCTCGCCTTCAGCTCCAACGGCATGGCCGCCGACCTGACGGTGGTGCGCGAGGACTCTCCGGTTCGATTCACCGAGCTCGGCGCGGTGCACACCGAGCCCGGGGCTCGCACCATGGCGCTCGATCTCAAGACCCATCACGTCTTTCTGGTCACCGCCACGATGGGGCCGCGGCCCGAGCGGGCGACCCCGGACAACCCGCGGCGCTTCCCGAGGATGATCCCCGGCACCTTCCGCGTGCTCGAATACGCACCGGGCGCCGCGCCCTGAGCGCCAGCCGACGGGCGCGCGCTCTGCAGCATGATCGCTGATTCTGCCGATCGGGCCATGCGTCAGCCCGTCGGATAATGACCCAGGCCGGCGGCCACGCAGGGGTCCTGCAGCGGAATGCGCAACGTCACGCACAGCCCCGGCGAGGCGTCCGAGAGCTCGATGCGCGACTGATGCAGCTTGACGATGGCGGCCACGAGCGCGAGGCCCAGGCCGTTGCCCGGGGTGTTGCGGCTGCGCTCGAGGCGATAGAAGCGGCCAAAGACCCTGGCGCGCTCCGCAGGCGGAATACCCGGTCCGGAATCGATCACGTGCACCAGCGCCTCATCGCCCGCGCGGCGGCAGGCGAGGTCGATGGCCGCGCCGGGTCCGGCGTGTCGGATCGCATTTTCGACCAGGTTCGAGAACATCTGCATCAGCAGCGTGCGGTCGGCGTGCACGCTGAGCGGTTCGCCGAGCTCGGTGCGCAGGTGCTGCCGGCCATCCTCGGCCACCGGGGCATACAGGTCGGCGACCTCGTGCAGCAGCTGCGTGAGCGGGACCGGCGCAAAGCTCGCCAGGCGCATTCCCGACTCGATCTGCGAGATGCGCAGCAACGCCCCGAATACCGCGAGGATGCTGTCGCAGTCGTGCAGCGCCCGCTCGATCAGCAGCGCGTGATCGGCGCCGCCGAGCCGTGCGCCCTGCGCGGCCTGCAACCGCTGGCGCAGCCGCGTCAGCGGGGTGCGCAGGTCATGCGCGATGTCGCTGGAGACCTGCCGCAGGCTCTCCAGCAGTACCGTAATGCGATCGAGCATCTCGTTGATGCTGGTCGAGAGCCGATCGAGCTGGCCGTGGCCGCCGCTGTCCGGGATGCGCTCCCCGAAGCGGCCGGCGACGACCGCCTGACAGGTGCGTGTGATGGCATCGACGCGGCGCAGAAAGCCCGCGCTCAGCAGCATCCCGCCGGCGATCGCCAGCGCGAGGGTGGCTCCGATGATCCCGGCGAAGGAAGCGAGAATCAGCGCGCGTGTGTGCGCCACGCGCGCGGTGCTCTCGCCGACGAACAGATAGCTGCCATCGGGCAGAAAGCTGCCCTCGCCGAGCACCACTCCCCGAGGGGCGCCCGGCACCTCGACCTCGAAGCGGCCGGTGCGCGCGGGCATGGGGGCGAGGTTGCCCGCGAGCCTGCGGCCGTCGCGCGCCTGCAATAGGTAGCTGCCCGAGACCCCGGGAACCGCGGTGAGCTGCTGCACCACCTCGATGGCCTCCGACAGGCCCTCGCTGCGATAGCCGCTGTCTATCGCGCCCGCATCGGCGCTGATGAAATCGTGCAGCTCGGCGCGCAGCGCACGCCCAGCGATCCAATAGACGGTCGCGCCCAGCAGCAGTGCCGCGGCCGCGAACAGTCCGATCAACAGCGCCGAGAGGCGCGAGCTCTCGTTATTGAGATGTCGCAGAGCGGACAACGAACAGGTACCCCGAGCCGCGGATGGTGCGGATATATTCGGTGGTCGAGGCGCCGGAGAGCTTGGCGCGCAGGCGGCTCATGTGACTCTCCACCACGCTGGTCTGGGGATCGAAATGGATATCCCAGACGTGTTCGAGCAGCATGCTGCGGGTGACGACGCTGCCGGCGTTGCGCAGCAAGTACTCCAGCAGCTTGAACTCCTGCGGCAGCAGCGCGATCTCGCGGCCCTGGCGCCTGACCCTGCGCTCGAGCAGGTCCAGCTCGATGTCGGCGGCGCACAGGCGCGTCTGCACCGGGGCGGCCGCGGCGCGCCGCGCCAGCGCCTTCAACCGCGCCAGCAGCTCCACCAGGAAGAACGGCTTGACCAGGTAGTCGTCGCCGCCGGCCTCCAGGCCCTCGACCCTGTCGTCCAGTCCGTCCATCGCGGTCAGGTACAGCACCGGGGTCTTCAGCCCGCGGGCGCGCAGCGCCTTGAGCAGCGACAGGCCGTCGCAACCGGGCAGCAGCCGGTCCAGGATGATCACCGCGTGCTCGCCCGCCAGGGCGCGCGCCAGTCCGAGCTGCCCGTCGCCCGCATGCTCGACCGACAGGCCATGGCCGCGCAGGCCTGCGGTGATGTAGCTCGCCGTCTCGGCGTCGTCCTCGACCAGCAGTACCTTCATCGACGCGTCGCATTCCTGCCCGGCGGCCGGCTGCGCGAGCCATGCCCTGCGTGCCAGCGAGCCCGCCGCCGATGCTTACAAAAAAACAACCTTCGCGGCCACGCCCTCCGCGGATAATGCCGCACTCGATGGGCCGGCGCACCGCGAGCCGGCGGAGCCTCGCTATGGCGGCACCCAGAGAATATCTTACATCGCCGCGTCACCCGGGCCGCCCGCGGGACCCGCGCGACCCGTGCCACGCGTACCCCACGCGCCCCACGCGCCCCACGCGCCCCACGGGTCCCCCCGGCCGCCCGCCGATCGCGCGGCGGCTGGCGGCGGCCGTGGCCGCGGCGGGCCTGCTGGCGGGCGGCTGCGCCAGCTATCACCCGCTGCCGCTGCCCACGCACAGCACCCTCACCCGGCCCGCAGCCGGCGCCCTCGCGCCGCTGGACATGGACCAGGTGGCCACGCTCGCGGTGCTGAACAATCCGGACCTGAACACGGCGCGCAGCGAGCTGGGAGTGGCGCGCGCGCAGGCGTTCGCGGCGGGCCTGCTGCCCGATCCGCAGTTCACCTACAACCCCGATCATCCCGATGACCACGTGACCCCGGCGGATCCGTTCCATCGCTATCCGGAATTCAACGAATACAACCTGGAGCTGGACGCCGATCTGCTGGCACTCGTGACACATCCGGATTCCAGGGCCGCGGCGCGCGGCGATTCGCAGCAGGCGCAGCTGGATCTGCTGTGGCAGGAATGGCAGACCGTAGCCGAGGCGCGCACGCTCTACGTGCAGCAGTGGATCGGCGCGCAGCGGCGCGATTTTCTGGCGAGCGCACGCCGCGTGTACGCGCTGGCCGCGCAGCGCTCGCAGCAGGCGCAGACCGCCGGCAACGTGACGCTCGAGCAGAGCAGCGCCGATCTGGCGGTGCTGCAGGACGTGAGCAGCCGCCTGGGGGATGCCGAGCGCAGCCTCGCCTCGGCGCAGCAGGGCCTGCGCAGCCTGCTGGGCGTGCAGCCGGATGTGAGCCTGCCGCTGCAGCCGCTGACCGAGCCGCTGATTCCCTCGCGCTCGGCCGTGCAGAGCGCCGTGGCGCAGCTGCCGCAGCACCGGCCGGACCTGCGGGCGCTGCAGGCCGGCTATCGCGCCCAGGAGGCCCGAGTGCGTCTGGCGATACTCTCACAGTTCCCCGACGTGACCATCGGCCTCACCAAGACGCGCGACAACGGCGATGTGCATGCCATCGGGGGTCTGGCGACCCTGACTCTGCCGCTGTTCAACCGCGGGCGCGGCGGCGTCGCGATACAGAGGGCCACGCGCGCGCAGCTGCGCGCCGACTACCAGGCGCGGCTGGACCAGGCGGTGGGCTCGGCCTGGCAGCTGTGGCGCGAGACACGCCAGCTGCAGCGGCAGCTCGCCGACCTGCAGGCACAACTGCCGCGCCTGGCGCGCAGCGTGCAGCAGGCCGAACGGGCCTACCGCGCCGCCGAGTTTCCGGCCGCCAGCTACCTGACGCTGGTGGGCTCGTACCTGGCGGCCCAGGAGCTGGAAGCGACGCTGCGCGAGAGTCTGTGGAGCGATTCGATTGCGCTGGCCACCGTCCTGGGAACGCAGGTGCAGCCTGGGGCTGCAGGCCGCTCGTGAGCGCGCCGGTGCTGCCTGCCCACCGCTGCGCGCCGGCGCTGCCTGCCCGCCGCCGCACCCTGGCGCTCTTTTGGGCTGTGGTGCTGGCGGCCTCGACGCTGCCGCTGGGGCTGAGCGGCTGCGGCGGCGGGGCTGCCGCTGCCGACGATCAGACCGGCGGCGCCGGCCAGTCCCCGAGCGTGCTCGTGCAGACCCTGCCGCTGCAGCGGGGCACTCTGCCGCGCACGGTGAGCGCTTATGGGGTGGTGCAGGCGGCGCCCGGCGCGCAGAACAGCATCGTGGCCCCTGTGGCCGCGCGGGTGACGCAGGTGTATGTGCGCGCCGGCGAGGTGGTGTCGGCCGGCGCAGCGCTCGTGCAGCTGGTGCCGAGCCCTGCCACCCAGGTCAGCTACGCGCAGGCGGTCTCGGCGCTGAAGGTCGCAAGCGACGAGGTGCGACACACCCGCCAGCTGCTGTCGGAGTTTCTGGCCACCCAGCAGCAGCTCGCCGACGCCGAGAAGGCGCAATCGGATGCCCGCGCCGCCCTGGAGGCGCTGAGCTCCCAGGGCGCCGGCGGCACACGCACCTTGCGCGCTCCGTTCCAAGGCATCGTCACCGACGTGTCGGCCACCGTGCGCTCGCTGGTGAGCGAAGGCAGCCCGCTGCTCGATCTCGCGCAGGGTAACGGCCTGGTGCTGATGGTAGGGGTGCCGCCGGACGCGGCCGCCCTGATCGCCGCCGGCGACCCCGTCGACATCGTACCGGTGGGCGTGGGCACCCGCTTCAGCGGCCGGGTGCAGCAGCGCGGTGCGATCGTGCAGCCCGACAGCGGACTGGTGCCGGTGCAGGTGAGGCTGCCGCCCCGCGGCTTCATGCCCGGCGAGTCGGCACAGGCCGCCATCACCGTCGGCACCGTATCCGGATTCGTGGTGCCGCATGATGCGGTGCTGATCGATGACAGCGGCAGTCCCTATGTCGTGCAGGCGGCCGGCGACACCGCCCGGGTCGTGGATGTGCAGGTACTGGACCGGCAGGGCGATCGCGAGGTCATCAGCGGCCCGCTGGACAGGCGTCAACCCCTGGTGCTGACCGGTAACTACCAGGCGCAGAACGGCATGAAGCTGCGTTTCGCCGCCCGGCAATGAATCCGATGATGGGCTTTGCCGCGTTCGTCGAGCATCACCGCCGTGCGCTGCTGTGCGTGGCGATCGCGCTGGGGGTGGCCGGCCTGGTGGCCGGCTTTGGCGTGCCGATCAGTCTGTTTCCCGAGACGAGCTTCCCGCGGGTGCGCATCGAGGTGGATGCCGGCGCCATGCCCGCGCGCCAGATGCTCATCGAAGTCACCCAGCCGCTCGAGGAGCAGGCACGCGCGGTGCCGGGCGCGATCGACGTGGTGTCGACCACCTCGCGCGGGGCGGCGGAGATCTTCGTCGACTTCCCCTGGGGTTGGGATATGAATCAGGCGCTGCTGCGCGTGGATTCGGCCTTTGCCCAGACGCTGCCGGACCTGCCGCCGGGCACCGGCTACGAGGCGATCCAGATGAGCCCCACGGTGCTCATGCCGTTCGTGTCGTACGCGCTGGTGTCCGACCAGGTCTCGCCCGTGACGCTGCGCCGCCTGGCGCAGTACCAGATCGCGCCGCTGCTGACCGGCATTCAGGGGATCCGGCGGGTCGGGGTGCTCGGTGGTCAGACCCCCGAGATCGAAGTGTCGGTCAGCCTGCGCAAGCTTCGGGCCTATGGTCTGGCGCTCTCCGATCTGACCGAGGCACTCTCCTCGACCAATCAGCTGACCTCGGTCGGGCGGCTCGAGGACGACGATCGGCTGTACCTGACCATCGGCAATAACGCCTTCAGCTCGGCGCAGTCGGTCGGTCAGGTGGCGCTGCGCACCGGCAAGAACGGCATCGTGCGTCTGTCGGACGTCGCCCGCGTGCAGAACGGCACGGTGCCGCAGTGGCTGCTGGTGAACGACAACGGCAAGCCGGCGGTCACCGTGGACGTCTACCAGCAGGATCATGCCGACTCGCTGAGCCTGGAGAGCAGCGTCGACTCCACGCTGAATGCCTTCATGAAAAGCCAGCCGCCCGGCATCCACGTCTACAAATGGTATGACCAGACCGAGCTGGTGCGCTCCTCGGTCTCGGCGATGGCCGAGGCGATCATCATCGGCCTGGTGTTCGCCGGGCTGGTGGTGCTCGGTTTTCTGCGCAACTGGCGGGCCGCCGCGGTCGCCATGCTGGTGGTGCCGCTGTCGCTGCTGATCACGGTGCTGGTGCTGTACCTGCTCGGGATGTCGTTCAACATCATGACCCTCGGTGGGCTGGCCGCCGCCATCGGGCTGCTGATCGACGATGTGATCGTGATGATCGAGCACATCGCGCGCCGTGCCGGGGCTGCGGGGCTGCCGGCGCCGCAGGCCGCGGTGCTGCCCGCGGCGCGCGAGTTTCTCTCGCCGCTGTCCGGCTCGAGCCTGGCGACCATCATCATCTTCATACCGCTCGCGTTTCTGACCGGCGTGACCGGCGCGTTCTTCAAGTTCCTGTCGATCACCATGGTCGCGGCGCTGAGCGTCTCCTATGCGCTCACCGCTCTGGTGGTGCCGCTGCTGGTGCGCAGCCTGGTGGACTTCGGCCAGTGGAAGGACCCGGCTCAGGCTCGCCAGACGCTGCTCACGCGCACGCACGGCCGGGCGCTGCAGGGGCTGTTTGCGCGGCCCTGGCTGATCGGTGTGGCGATCGCGGTGCTGGCGGCGGCCGGTGTGCTCGCCTACCGCGGCGTCGGCACCGGCTTTCTGCCGGATATGGACGAGGGCGGATTCGTGCTGGATTACCAGACCGCTCCGGGCACCTCGCTGCAGGAGACCAACCGCGAGCTCGGGCAGGTCGAGGCGCTGCTGAAGGCCAATCCCTACGTCTACACCTACTCGCGTCGCACCGGGGCAGGTCTGGGCGGGGACCTGGTGGAGACCTATCAGGGCGATTTCTTCGTCAAGCTGGTGAACGGCTCGCGGCCGCCGATCGGACGCATCATGGATCAGATCAGCGATGAGATCATGACGCAGGTGCCCGGCATCATGATCGATCCGCACCAGCTGCTCGACGACATGATCAACGACATGGTCGGCCGGCCCGAGCCGGTGGTGATCAATCTGTCCGCCAGCGATCCCTCGGTGCTGAACGGCGTGGCGGTGAAGGTCGCCGATGCCATCGGCAAGGTACCGGGCATCGTGCCCGACTCGGTCAACAGCGGGGTGGTGCCGGCGGGCGATGCGCTCGAGATCCGGGTGGATCCGGCCGCAGCGGCCACTGAGGGGGCCACGGCCGCCGACATTCAGGATCAGATCGATCACTACCTGTACGGCAGCGTGGTGACGCACTTTCTCGGGCCGGTGCAGGACGTGGGCGTGCGGCTGCGCCTGGCCGCGCAGGGCGGGCGCATCTATCGCGACGAGCTCGGTGATCTGCCGCTGCGCTCGCCCACGGGCCGGGTGTTTCCGCTGCGCGCGGTCGGCCGCGTGGACTACGTGGCCGGGCAGCCCGAGATCACGCGCGACAACCTGCAGCAGATCGTCGCGATCACCGCCGAGATCGGCGGCGGCCATGATCTCGGCTCGACGGTGACGGCGGTGCGCAAGCTGCTCGATACCCCGGGCCTGCTGCCGCCGCAGGTCTACTACACGATCGGCGGCGCCTACAAGCAGCAGCAGATCGCGCTCAACGGCATGATCAAGGTGTTCACCGCGGCGGCGATCGCCGAGTTCGTGCTGCTGCTGTTCCTCTACAACCGTTTCTGGCTGCCACTGATCATCATCGGCAGCGCCGTGATCTCCGCCGGGGCGGTGTTCCTGGGGCTGTGGATCACCGGAACGCTGTTCAACATCACCGCCATGATGGGCATGGTGATGATCGTGGGCATCGGCACGGAGATGGCGATCTTCTTCGCATCCGAGTACCAGGCGCTCGAGAGCCGCATGGCGCCGCGCGCCGCGCTGTACGGGGCGGCGCTGAACCGGCTGCGACCGATCACCATGAGCAGCATCGCCATGATCCTCGCGCTGCTGCCGCTCGGCGTGGCGATCAGCGGCTCGGGCGATCAGATGCTGCAGCCGCTGGCCATCGCCATCATCGCGGGCGTGCTGGTGCAGCTGCCGATGGTGCTACTGGTCATGCCCGTGGCGGTCGGTCTGAGCGTCAGACACGCCGGCGAGGGCGGCGGCGCGGGCGGATGATTCGCGGCGGCCGCCGTGAGCCTGCCGCCCCGGCGCGAGCGGCCGGGACAGGGGGAATAATCCCGTCGCCGCAAGGTAGGCCGCCAGTGCCCCGGCGAGCTGGGCGAGCACGAATGCCGGTACATCGGCCGGGCGGATGCCGGCGAAGGTGTCGCTGAGGGAGCGGGCGATGGTGATCGCCGGATTCGCGAACGAGGTCGAGGAGGTGAACCAGTAGGCCGCCCCGATCCACCCCGCCACCATCCCGGGCAGGTCCCGGACGCGCCGGCAGCCCAGGATGACCAGCAGCAGGCCGAAGGTCGCGACGAACTCGCCCAGCCACTGCGCCGCGCCGGCGCGCACGTGCGTGGCCGACTGGATCAGCGGCAGCTCGAACATCGCCTGAGCCAGGACTGCCCCCGCGACGCAGCCGCCAACCTGCGCGGCGATGTAGCCGGCGGCGTGGGACAGGGGCAGTCGGCGGCGCAATGCCTCGATCAGACTGACCGCGGGATTCAGGTGCGCGCCGCTGACCGGTCCGAGCAGCGCGATCAGCACCCCGAGCACGGCGACCGTGGCGAGCGTGTTGGCCAGCAGCGCCACGGCCACGTTCCCACCCGCCAGTCGCTGGGCCATGATGCCCGAGCCGATGACCGTGGCCGCCAGCAGCATCGATCCCAGTGCCTCGGCGAGCAGGCGGCGCGGCAGATTCACGTGCGCCCGATCTCCTCGAGCCGGCGCTGCAGTTTGATGCCTTCCAGCTTCGCGATCGGCAGACTCGCGAACAACCGCACGCGCGCCTCCAGGGTGTGGAACGCCTGGCGAAATGCCCGCTCGGCCCCCTCACCGCTGACCGCTGCAGGGTCTTCCACGCCCCAATGGGCCGTCATCGGCTGCCCGGGCCAGACCGGGCAGACCTCGGCCGCGGCCTTGTCGCAAACCGTGAAGACGAAGTCGAGTGGCGGCGCGCCCGGGGCGGCGAACTCATCCCAAGCTTTGCTGCGCAGAGTCCCGGTCGGCAGGCCGAGCCGCTGCAGCAGCTGCAGCGCCAGCGGATGCACCGCGCCCTTCGGATGGCTGCCGGCGCTGAAGGCGTGGAATTTCCCCTGCCCCCAACGGTTGAGCAGCGCCTCGGCAAAAATGCTGCGTGCGGAGTTGCCGGTGCAGAGAAACAGGACGTTGTAGAGACGCGTCGACATGGGCAGCCGGGCTCGTCAGGCCGCACGGGTGCGTCTGGCGGGCCTCGCAGAGGCAATCGGCGCGCACGCCGCCGCACACGCCTCACCACTGCCCGCGCAGCAGTTCTGCGTGAGGTAGGTCACCAGGGAGCTCATCGCCGCGAAGTCCGCGCCGTAGATCAGTTGCCGGCCCGCACGCCGCTGCGAGATGAGACCCGCGCGCTCGAGGCTCTGCAGGTGAAAGGTGAGGGAGGAGGGGATGAGCCCGACGCTCGCGGCGATCGCCCCGGCTGCCAGCCCGGCCGGGCCGCGCTCGACCAGCAGGCGATAGATCCTGAGCCGGTGCTCGTGCGCCAGGGCGCCCAGAGCCTCGATGACTCGCGTGGTCTTCACAGACCGTACGATATTACGAGGATAGTCGCAATGTAAAGCGGGCCGGGGGCCGCGGGGCGACGCCGGGCGACGCCGGGCGACGCGGGGCGACGCGGGGCGAGAGCCGTGGCGCTGCCCCGGGGGCCGCGGGCGGTCCGCCGGTGAGCGCGCGATCCGGACCGCCGTCAGTCGAGGGCCGCGAGGCTCGCGGGTCCGTGCGCGGTCTGTGACCAGGCGACGGGCGTGCCCGGCCGGGCCTCGCCCTTGCCTCCCCAGGTCCAGTACAGCCCGAAGTAGGCATAGGTCTCGGCTTGCCCGACGACCGTGTGACCCACGCAGAACAGCAGCTGGAAGGCGGGCTTGCGGAAGTAGTAGTACCCGCCGAAGTCGAACAGGGTCGCGGACTGCGTCTGTGGAGTGGCCAGTCCTTCGGCTGCGTGGTACCAGATCTCCCCTCCGAGCGTCCACTTCTCGCCGATGTCGCGCTGTAGCAGCCAGCCGGCGTACGGAAAGCTCTTGTAAGCCACCTGATTCACCACCTGATAGCCGCCGCCACCGTAGGTGGTCCACGGACCCCAGTCCTTCTGCAGCCAGATCGGCAGCTTGTACCAGGTCTTGCCCACGCCCAGACCGCGTGCGTAGCTGCCGGTGGGCAGCTCGATCATGGGAAAAGTGCCGATCTCCGGCACGTATTTGCTCTCCGGCACGAAGCGGTATTTGACTCCGAGCTCCGTGTCCAGCAGCCCGTAGGCGCTCGGTCCGACCGCCGCGGGAAAGTACTCGGGATTGTTCGACGGGGCGATGGCGCCGAATGACAGGATCGCGTGCAGCTGTGTGTTGGGCAGGGCCCCCCAGTTGAACTCGAAGGCGGGTCCGGTCGAGTCGGTCTCCAGGGCAGTGCCGTCCACGCCCGAGAAGATGTAGAACTCGTAGTGCCCCAGATCCACCGGCTCGGGATCATCGGTCTGAAACGGCGGACCGGCCGCGGCCAGCGCCGGCAACAGCAGCGTGCATCCGGGCAGGCACGCACGCAGTCTCCCACGCATCAAGCCATTTCCCTGCAGCCGATCGATGACGGGTGGCAAGCTGAGCGGCAGCCCGCTCGGACTAGCGCTCGCGGCGGGAGCGCCGCGGGGTCTCGCTCGCGCCCAGATGCACGCCGAAGCTCGCGTACAGCAGCGCGAGCAGACCGGTGACGAAGATGCCATCGAAGGTGCCGGCGCCCCCGATCGAGGCGATCGGCGCGCCAAGCCCCTGCACCTTGCCGAGATTGAGCAGGTCCGCGCCGATCAGGGTGCCCAGGCTGCCGCTGATGTACGCCAGCGGTGCGGCGTAGCGGCGCGACAGCAGCACCGCCACCACGGCGGTGATCAGCGGCGGAATGAACACCGGCTCGGCGATGCCGAGCCCGCGCACGGGGCGGGCGATCTGGTGGCAGACCACGGCCACGATCGCAACGCCGATCACGCTCAGCCCGAGGATGCGATTCTTGGCGATCAGGTACAGCGACAGCACCGTCGGTATGATGGCGCCTCCGACGTTGACGGCGATGACGGTCGAGGGAACCTCGCGCATCAGCGGCACGACGTATTGAATGCCGAAGAACTGCACGACCGTGGCACGGGTGACCTCGCGCGCCGGCAGGTAGGCCACGGGGATGTTCACGTAGCTGCCGATCAGCGCCAGCAGCAGCAGCGCCAGCATGCTGCCCGGCCCGATTCCCATCGCGGCGGAGGCGAAACGCAGCGTGTTGACGGCCACGATGCCCGCGGCGATCCCCAGGAGCACCGCCAGCATGATCAGGAACGGCCAGGCGACGGGAAAATATTGCAGGCCGGATGCTGTCATGCTCGTCTCTGGGAAACCCGTCCGCTCGAAACCGATCCTGAGTACATCGAGCGCCGCAAGGCTGGTAGGCTGAAAGTCTACACCGGAGCACGCGAATGACCAGTCGATACGCAGGCGTGGCGCGTGAGCGCCCGGGGCGGGTGTGCCGGCGGGGGCGGGTGTGCCGGCGGGGGCGGCCGGTCACGGCCGCGGTGGCGCTCATCGCGAGTGCTGTCGCACTAGCCGGCTTGTCGGGGGCGGCTGGCGCCGCCATGCCGGCGGGAGCGGATCTCGTGCAGGACCTGCGCGCCGGCGGCTACGTGCTGGTGATGCGTCACGCGCAGTCGCCCGATGCGCGCCCGGACGGCAGCGATGCCGAGCCGGACAATGCGGCTCACGAGCGGCAGCTCAGCGCCGCGGGCAAGGCACAGGCGCGCGCCCTGGGCGCGGCTCTGCGCAAGCTTGCGCAGGCGGGTGAGATGATCCTCTTCAAGCCGGCGAAGGGCGGCGCGGCCGCAAGCGTGGTGGCGCGCATCACGATCGCACAATGGCGGCAGTGGGCATCGCGAGCGGCTCGGTAGTGCGTTGAACGAGCCAAGCTTCGTCATCGAGCGCCACCCGCGCCTGCGCATCCTGATCCCGATGGTGGTGGCGATCGCGTTCCTGATGGAACAGCTCGATTCGACCATCATCACCACCGCGATTCCGGACATGGCCCGGAACCTCGCGACGACGCCGGTGCGGATGAATCTGGCGGTGACCGCCTACGTGCTGGCTCTGGCGGTATTCATCCCGCTGAGTGGCTGGTTCGCCGATCGCTACGGCGCGCGCCGCATGTTCGTGTGCGCTTTGGGGCTGTTCACGGCCGGCTCGGTGCTGTGCGGCCTGGCGCAGGATTTCGCGATGCTGGTGGCCACGCGCGTGCTGCAGGGGATCGGCGGGGCGATGATGACGCCGGTGGGGCGGCTGATCCTGCTGCGCAGCTTCCCGCGACGCGAGCTGGTCACGGCGATGACCTACATGACGCTGCCGGCGATCATCGGACCGGTCGTGGGGCCGCTGCTGGGAGGATTTTTTACCACCTACAGCTCGTGGCGCTGGATCTTCTACGTCAACGTGCCCTTCGGATTGATCGGCATCCTGCTGGCCCTGCGCTACATGGAGGAGGTGCCCGGGGATCGCACCGTCAGCTTCGATTTCGCAGGCTTCGCCATGTTCGGCTGCGGGGTGGCGATGCTGCAGCTCGCCATGGAGATGACCGGACGGCAGACGCTGCCCGGCGCAGCGGTGCTGGCGCTGTTCGCCGCCGCCGCGATATTGCTGCTCGCCTTCGCGCGCTACGCCCGCAGCGTGGCCACGCCGGTGGTGGACCTGACACTGTTCCGCCAGCGCTCCTTCGCGATCGGCACGATCGCCGGGGGGCTGTGCCGCGTGGGCATGAACGGCTCACCGTACCTGGTGCCGCTGATGCTGCAGGTGGGCTTCGGTCTGAGCCCGATCGTCTCCGGCTCGATCACCTTCCTCGGCAGCGCGGGGGCGATCCTCATCCGCCTGTTCATCGGAGCGCTGCTGCGCATCTGCGGCTTCAGGAGCGTGCTCGGTGCGAGCGCCGCGATCGCGTGCGTGGCTCTGGCCGGCTATGCCCTCATCGGGCCACACACGCCCCACGGACTGATCGTCGCCTACGTGATCGCCTTCGGCCTGGTGCGCTCCACGCAGTACATGTCCTCGAACACCCTCGCGTACGCGGATGTTCCACACGCGCAGCTCAGCCGCGCGACCAGCCTCGGAGGGCTGATCCAGCAGCTGACGGTGAGCTTCGGCGTGTCGCTCGCCGCGCTGCTGCTGGGCGTGGTGAGCCCGCACGGGCAGATGCTCACTCCGGCGCGCTTCCACGCGGTGTTCCTGATGATGGCCGCGCTGCCCCTGCTGGCGCTGCCGGGGTTCCTGCGGCTGCGGCCCGAGGATGGCGCGCAGGTCAGTGGCTATCGGCGGTGACGCCGGGCCTGGCGCGGACGCGGTTCCGGCGCCGCGGGTCCGCGCGCCCCGCTCGACTGCGAGCCATATACGGACCCGCATAACCATATACCGATCCATATGCACCGGCGCGCCGATCGGCCGTGCGATGCGCGCGGTAATGGGCATAGAATCGGGCTCTCGGCTCGGCCGCCAGGCCTCGCGAGGACGCCACTATGCCGAAGATGCTTCGACCCTCATGGGCCTTTCCCGTGGCGCTGGCTGCGCTCGCCATGCTGCTGCTGCCGCCGCGGGGGAGAGCCGATGTCCCGCCCCCTTCTGATCCGGCGGTGCTGACCCACGCCGAGCAGGCGTTTCACGATTCCGTCTCGCCCGTCATGGGCAACCCCCACGGCGATGTCACCGTCGTGGAGTTCTTCGACTATGCCTGTTCCTACTGCAAGGCCATGCAGCCGCGGGTGGAGGCGCTGCTGCGCAGCGACCACGACGTGAAGCTGATCCTGAAGGAGTTTCCGATCCTGACGCCCGAGTCGCTGATCGCGACCAAGGTGGCGCTGGCCGCGGTCCGCCAGGGAAAGTACGCGCGGTTCCACGATGCGCTGATGGACTACCACGGGCCGTGGAACACGGCCGCGATCTGGGACACCGCCAGGGCGGTCGGCCTGAATCTGCCGCGTCTGCGCAGGGACATGGCCTCGCCCGCGATCACCGCCGAGATCATCGCGAATTTCAATCTGGCACGCGGGCTGCGCATCTTTCAGACGCCGGGCGTGATCGTCGGCACGCATATCCTCACCGGCCCGTCGGCGCAGTTCGACTTCCCCAAAGAGGTGGCCGAGGTGCGCGCACACGCCGCGAAGCGCGGCGCGGTGTCGGGCTAGGCCAGGGCCAGGCCCGCCCGGCCAGGCCCGGGCCGGCCCGGGCTATCCCAACTTGGGACCGGTAGCCGGGGGTGTCTGCACACCACCGGCGCCGGAATCCGCATGCGGCGCGGCGGGGTGGTCCACGGGCTGCGCGCCGGGGTGTGGGCGCCGCTGCAGCCGCTGCAGTGCCCAGCGCACGTAGTCATGAAATCGTTTGGGATACCAGCGCTGCGGCCAGCGCGAGCCGCCCGGCCGGCCGCCTCCCGCCAGGCAGCGCATCAATGACATTGCGGCCAAGCGCAGGTTCTGCTCGGTGGTGACGTCGTGCGCAAGGTGGTTGTGCGCATCACGCGCCTGCGCGGCGGCGGCAGAGGCGGCTTGCAGCGCCGCTCCGGTGGCGTGCCCGGTGCGCGCGAAGAGCTCGTGCACGGTCTGTTCGACCTCTGCGTAGAAGGGCTCTTCCGCGGCCGCGAATACCATCCCGGAGGTGCGGATGCCGGCGAGGTCGATGCTGCAGCCGACCAGCTCCGACAGCCGTCGTGCGCATTCGCTGTTCTCGGCCGGGAAGACGGCGATTCGATCCACGTTGATCGACAGGTCGCTGTGCGCGCTCAGGCGCAGCCAGGCATCGAGCCACAGGCCGTAGAAGCTCAGGTAGTTCCCGCGGGGCTGCGGATGGCGGTAGCGCGAGCGTGGCAGGTGCGCCATGCGGCGCAGCGCGCGCAGCGCCTCGGGCAAGTGGGCCGAGCGGTAGATGCGCCGGCTGACACTGTCGAAATAGTCCGCGGTCTTGTAGGACCACCATTGCACGCGCGGCTCGCGCCACAGATGCAGGTGCTTGCCGCCGAACAGGCTGCGAAGGGCCGCGACGCGGCCGGAGCTGCGGCAGAACTGCAGCACGGGGCGTGCCGGGGCGTGCGCGATGATCGCCGACAGCCACGCCTTCTGCGGTGCGGGCAGCTCGCCGTCCCGCGCGAAGTAGTGGTCGTAGGCGAAGGAGGCGCGGAACAGGCCCTGCAGGTGCTCTCGAGCCTGCCAATATTCGTAGAAGTAGGGCCGATCCAGGCGCGGATGGCGCAACCCCGGAGCGTTCGGGGACTCGAGCAGGCGGTAGTGCCTCCACGAATGATTCAGCGCGGCCAGCGATTCGTTGAAGGGCTCCTCATAGCAGCAGAAGGTTTCGATGCCGCGGAACTCGTGGAAGAAGTACGTGCTGGCGGAGCGGAACAGTGAGTGGATGAATATCGGTTGAGCCGTCGCCATTCCCCTATACCTTGTGGGCGGTTTGGTGCGGATTCACGCGGTCGCGAGACGGTGGCGCCGCGGCTCCCGGCGCCGCTGTGTCAGTGCTTGAGCTTCCCGTCCAGCAGCGCGAGCAGCGATTGCCAGTGCCGTTCGGCGCAGGCGGCATCGTAGACCGGAAAATCGCGCATCACCCAGCCGTGCCTGGCCGGATAGGTCTCGATGCGGTGATCGACGTGCGCCTGGCTGAGCGCGTCCTCCAGGCGCTGTTTCATATCGTCCGGAAAGCTCTGATCCTCGATTGCGCCGGCGATGTAGACACGCGCCTTGATCTTCCCGGCGAGGCGATGCGGGCTGTCGGGCTGGTCGGTGGCCAGGCGGCCGCCGTGATAGGAGGCGGCGGCGGCGATGCGCTCGGGGTAGGTGCCGGCGGCCGTGAGCGACATCAGACCGCCCATGCAATAGCCGGTGGTGCCGATCGGGCCGGGCTTGACCTCGCGCTGCGCAGCAATGTAGTCCAGAAATGCCTTTGTATCGGACATGACGTTCGCGGGCGAGGCCGGTCCGAAGAATTTCTCGAACAGCACCTTGCGCTTCTCGGGGTCGGAGAACGCCGTGTGCGGATCCATCGGCTCATAGGGACCGGAACGGTAGAACAGATCCGGCAGCAGCACATAGTAGCCGCTCTCGGCCAGCCGCTCACCGATCTCGAGCATCACCGGCCGAATGCCCAGGCCGTCCATGAACACCAGCACGGCCGGCCAGGGGCCGTTGCCGGCGGGCTTGTAGACGTAGGCCGGGCAGGTGCCGTCACGTGTCCTGATCTGGATGGTGCTCATGGAGCTTCTTCTACCACGCCCTCAGGGGCGGCTCTTTTACCACACTCGGCGCGGAATTTCCCGCCGCGCCGGGCGGCTTGCCGCTGCCGCCGCGTGAGCCCCGGCGTCGACGTCTGCCGCACGGCCCGGCCGGCGCCTATACTTGCCGCATCCTCCAGGGGCGGTGGGTGCGGTCATGCCAGCCAATGCCATCGCCGACCTCTCCAGCGGCGTGGCCCTCGACGATCTGCCGGACGGCCGCATGCTGGCGGGCAAGGTCGGCGGCGATGAGGTTCTGCTGATTCGGCGCGGCGAGTCCTTCTTCGCCATCGGCGCCGCCTGCACCCACTATCACGGACCCCTCGTCGACGGCGTGCTGGCGGGCGAAACCATCCGTTGCCCGTTGCACCACGCGTGCTTCGACCTGCGCACGGGCGCGCCGCTGCACGCTCCAGCGCTCGATCCTGTCCCCTGCTGGCGCGTGGAGAGGCTGGGCGGGATGGTGTTCGTGCGCGAGAAGCTCATGCAGGACGCGGGCAGCGTGAGCGCGGCCGGTGCCGCCGGTGCAGCCGGTGCCGCCGGTGCGGATCCTGCAGCGGCTGCGCGCCGTACCGCAGGCGGCGCCGGCCGCGGCGCGGGTCCGGGTTCGGTGGTGATCGTCGGCGGCGGGGCGGCGGGGCTCGCCGCCGCGCTGACGCTGCGCCGCGAGGGCTATGCCAACGCACTGAGCATGATCAGCGCGGACGACTCCGCGCCGTACGATCGGCCGAATCTGTCCAAGGATTATCTGGCGGGCAGCGCGCCGGAGGAATGGATGCCGCTGCGCGCTCCCGAATTCTATGCGGACCATGGCATCGAGCTGTTGCTCGGGACGCGCGTCGAGTCGCTGGACGCGGGTGCGCGGCGCGTGACGCTGGCCGACGGCCGGCGCATGCCGTTCGATACACTGCTGCTGGCGACCGGCGCGGAGCCGATCCGCCTCGACATCGCCGGCGCCGCGCCCGGGCAGGTGTGCTATCTGCGCAGCTTCAGCGATGGCCGCGCGCTGCTCGCGCGCACCGCCGGCGCGCGGCGCGTGCTGGTGCTCGGAGCGAGCTTCATCGGGCTGGAGGTCGCCGCCGCGCTGCGCGCGCGCGGCATCGAGGTCGACGTGGTGGGACTGGAGCGCGTGCCGATGCAGCGCGTGCTGGGCGCCGAGCTCGGCGGCTTCGTGCGCGACCTGCACGCCTCGCATGGCGTCACGTTTCATCTGGGAAGCAGCATCGCCGAGGTGCGCGAGCGGCGCGTCACCCTCACCGACGGGACGGTGCTGCAGACGGACTGCATCGTTGCCGGCGTGGGCGTGAGAGCGAATGTGGACCTGGCGCAGGCCGCGGGCCTCGCGCTCGAGCGCGGCGTGCTCGTGGATCCGTTCCTGCGGACCAGCGCCCCCGGCGTGTTCGCCGCCGGTGATATCGCGCGCTGGCCCGATGCGCTGTCCGGCGAACTCATCCGCGCGGAGCACTGGGTCCTGGCCGAGCGCCAGGGCCAGACGGCTGCCAGGAACATGCTCGGCCTGGGCGAGCGCTTCGCGGCGCCGCCGTTCTTCTGGAGCCAGCACTACGACGTCGCCATCAACGTCGTGGGACATGCCGAGAGCTGGGACGGCATCGACATCGAGGGGAGCCTCGCGGCGCGCGACTGCGTGCTGCGCTACCGGCGCACCGGTCGCACGCTCGCGGTGGCGACCATCGGGCGCGATCGCGACAGCCTGCAGGCCGAGCTCGCCATGGAGTCTGCACGGAGCACTGAGGGACCCATGAGATGACCGGCCGATTCTCCGACAGCGTCGCGCTCGTGGCCGGCGGCACCGGCGGGCTGGGGCGGGCCGTCAGCCAGGCGTTTCTTGCCGAGGGCGCGATGGTCATTGCGACCTATCGCACGCCCGGGGAGCTCGACGAGCTCGCACGGCAGGCCGGCGATGCGCGTGAGCGGCTCGAGGGCCATCACGTCGATGTGACCGATCCGGGGGCGACGCTCGCACTGGTCGAGCAGACCGTCGCCAGACACGCGCGCATCGATGCGCTGGTGAACGCGGTGGGCGGCTACACCGGCGGCACCCCCGCCTGGCAGGTCGACCCGGCGGATCTGGAGCGCATGCTGAGCCTGAATCTGCGCTGCGGGTATTCTCTGGCGCGCGCCGTGGTGCCGGTGATGCTGGCGCAGGCAGGCGGCTGCATCGTCAACGTCATCGCCCGGGCAGCGCTCGAGCCCCCCGCGCGGGCCTCGGCCTACGCGGCATCGAAGGCGGCGGCGCTGGCGATGATGGACAGCCTGGCGGCGGAGCTGTCCGGCAGCGGCGTGCGCGCCAACTCGGTATTGCCGAGCATCATCGACACTCCCGCCAATCGCAGCGCGATGCCCAAGGCCGACTTCGCACGCTGGCCCAAGCCGGCGGACATCGCGCGGGTGATACTGTTCCTGTGCAGCGCGGAGGCGCGGGTCATTCACGGCGCGGCGGTTCCGGTCTACGGCGCGTAGCCCCGATGGTACAGCCGCCCTCTGCCCCGGTGAGCCGCGCGCGCGGGCTGCGCGGGGACTACTCGCGCGCGGCCGCCGATTACACCGTCGCGCAGGACTGGGAGCGCTACACGCGGGATGATCACGCGGTGTGGGGGGCGCTGTATCGCCGGCAGCTCGAGCTGGTGTCGCATTACGCTGCACCGGAATTTCTCGCGGGTACGCGCACGCTCGGAGCGCCGGCCGCGCAGATTCCGCGCTTCGAGGCGGTCAACGCAGTGCTCGCCTCGGCCACCGGCTGGCGAATCGTCGCGGTGCCCGGACTGATCCCGGACGAGACGTTCTTCGATCACCTGGCGCAGCGGCGCTTTCCGGTGACGGTGTGGATCCGCCGCCGCGAGGAGCTCGACTACCTGGTCGAGCCGGACGTGTTTCATGATTTCTTCGGCCACGTGCCGCTGCTGACGGATCCGGTGTTCGCGCGCTTCATGCAGGCCTACGGACAGGCTGGACCGAAGGCGCTGGCGACGCCCGGCGGACTGCGCATGCTGTCGCGGCTGTACTGGTACATGGTGGAGTTCGGCCTGATCCACACGGCCGCGGGGCTGCGCGTCTACGGCGCGGGCATCCTTTCCTCCAAGGGCGAGACGGTCTACAGCATCGAAAGCCCGCAGCCGCAGCGCCTGCGCTTCGAGCTCACGCGCGTGATGCGCACCGACTACCGTATCGACGCCTTCCAGCGCAGCTACTTCGTATTGGACAGCTTCGAGCAGCTGTTCCTCGCGTGCTACGGCACGGACTTCGCTCCGCTGTATCTGCGCTACGGCGCCGAGCAACCCCTGGCCCCCGACGCGCGTCTGCCGGGCGACGCACCCGTGGCCCCTGAGGCGCCTCTGTGCAGCGACGCGCGTGTGTCGAGCGAGGCGCCTCTCTCGAGCGATGCGCCCCTATCCCGCGGCGAGGCAAAAAAATAGGCGCATCGCCTGGGAGTGGCCGCGGTGCGCCCAATAACGCAGTACAAGTAGTTTGACGGCTCGACAGGGAGGGATAACCGTCAATGATTCCACTTGCTGCGGGCCAGTGCAGACTAAGGAGCACGGCGCGTGCCGTTCAAGGGCGGCAGGTGAATTATGTCGACCGGCCCGTCGCGCGAAAGTCATGCCACATCAGGCCATTGCGGCTCGGCCGTAGGACGATGCCGACACCGCATCGGCGCGCGACAGAAGCGGGCGCGGGCGCTCGAGCTCGCGCGCAGCGCCTGCGCGTGCCGCGCGCGCGCTGCGCGCATGCCCGCCGCGCTGTAAGCCTTGCAGCGCCTGGGGCACGCATCGGTAGTTATTGCGCGGCGATGATTCTGGAGCGCGACAGCCGGGTGACCACCGCATAGACCGCGGCGCTGGCCGCCACCAGTATCGCGAGGCCAATGATCTCGAGCCGCGAAGCCAGCGCGATCATCGCCAGCATCGCGCCGATGGCCACGAGCGCGATGGCGCCGAGCGCCGGAAAGTTCAGCGGTGGGCCGGCATGCGCGATACGCCGCCGCCGCAGCCGCCAGGCGGCCGCGCAGCCGGCGATGTACAGGGCGGCGGAGGCGAGCGAGGAGAGCACGGCGAGCTCGGCGAAGCTGCCGGAGAGGGCGAGCGCGAGGACGAGCGCCGCGTAGCACAGTATGGCGACGTGCGGGGCGTGCGTGCGCGGGTGCACGCGCCCGAGCACCCGCGGCATCAGGCCGTCGCGCGCAAACGCGAACAGCAGGCGCGGCGTACCGAGGATGTCGGTGCCCATCCAGCCGAACATGGAGACGGCGGCGCCTGCGAGCATCAGTGCGCGCAGCGCCGGGTGGATACGTGCCATCGCATCGCTCAGCGGCACGCTGGAAGTCGCGAGCGCGCCACCCAGCAGCCCCTGCGCAACGAGCTGGATGGCAATGTACAGCACGGTCACGGACAGCATCGCGGCAGCGAGCGCCCGCGGAATGGTGCGCGCCGGGTGGCGCACCTCGCCGCTGGCGGCGAGCGAGGTCTCCATGCCGGAGAAGGCGAACACGCCCAGGATGAGCCCTCGTCCGAGGTTGCGGTGCGCGAGCGCCGCGGCCGGGGCGGCGGCGCTCGCCACCGCGGCGTGCGTCACCGCGGCATGTGCCACCGCGGCATGCGCCAGGGCTCCCGCGTGGTGCGCGAACAACAGAGCGCCGGTGCCGGCCAGCACGAACACCAGAAGCGGCAGCAACTTCAACACGGTCGCCACTTCGATCAGGCGTGTCCCGCGTACCACACCGCCGATGTTGATCAGTGCGATCGCGCCGGTGACCCCGACGATCGATAGCACACGTGTGGCGGGGGCGAGCGACTGCGGCATGATGCTCGCGCACACGGCCCCGAGCGCCGCGGCGATGCCGCCGCAGGCGAGCACATCGCCGGCCCAGAGCAAGGTGCCGCTGACATAGGCGGCCAGCGGACCAAAGGCTTCGTTGACGTAACCATAAATTCCGCCGCTGGTAGGCACCCGACTGCCGCCCTCGGCCAGGCATAGGGCCACCGCGCCGACCGCCAGCCCGCAGCCCAGAAACGCAAGCGGCGCGTACGGCCCGATCGAGGCGGCCAGCGCCGCGGGCAGCACGAAGATGCCCGCTCCGACCACGATGTTGATGACGCTGACGGCCAGGCCCCAAGTGCCCACCACGCGCAGCATGCCGGCATCGCGGGCCGCCGCGCGGCCGTCTGTTGCCGCGCGCTCCTCTGCTGCTGCGCGCTCGTCTGTTGCGGGCGGTGACACTGGGCTAATCTTAGCGCCGCGGGAGGCGCACACGAACCCCATGGCCAAGGCGATACGCATCTACGAGCACGGCGGCCCCGAGGTGTTGAAGTGGGAAGACGTGCAGCTGCCGCCGCTCGGCCCGCGCGAGGTGCGCGTGCGGCACACGGCCATCGGGCTGAATTTCTCCGACGTGTATCTGCGCACCGGACTGTATGCGCGGCCGCTGCCCACGGGGATGGGCTCGGAGGCCGCCGGGGTGATCGAGCAGGTCGGTCGGGGTGTGCGGGGTCTGAAGCGCGGAGACCGCGTGGCCTACTACTGGGGGGCGACGCTGGACGCGTACGCGACCGAGCGCGTGCTGCCGGCCGAGGCGCTGCTGAAGCTGCCCGTGGGCGTGAGCGACGAGCAGGCGGCCGCGGTGCTGCTGAAGGGCCTGACCAGCTGGTACCTGCTGCGCGAGACGCATCGCCTGCGCCGCGGAGAGGTGATCCTGGTGCCCGCGGCAGCCGGCGGCGTGGGGCTGATTCTGTGCGCCTGGGCGCGCACGCTCGGGGCGCGCGTGATCGGCGCGGTGGGCGAGGCCTCGAAGGCTTCGCTGGCGAAGCGCCATGGGTGTCACGAGGTGCTGATCGGCTATCACGACCTGGCGGCGCGGGCGCGCGCGCTGAATCGCGGCAAGGGTGTCGACGTCGTGTATGACGGCGTGGGGCGCGATACGTTTGTCGCCTCGCTGGACGCGTTGCGGCCCCGCGGGCTGATGGTGAGCTTCGGCAATGCCTCGGGGGCCGTCGAGCCGTTCACGGCGATGGACCTGCAGCGCCGCGGCTCGCTGTTCGTGACGCGGCCGACCGCCGCGGATTACCTGGACACCGCTGCCCGCATACGCGGGGCACGGGAGCTGTTTTCGCTGATCAAGCGGCGCGTGATCCGGCCGCACATCGGCCAGCGTCATGCGCTGGCCGACGCGGCGCAGGCGCAGCGCGAGCTGACGGCGCGGCGTACGATAGGCTCCACGGTGCTGGTGCCGTAGGTCGTGCGAGTCGCGTGAGTCGTGCGGGTGGGGGGACGAACAGCTGTGTGGCGTGCGTGCGGAGTGATCGGAAGGCTCGGTGTCTGCGTGGCGATCGCCGCGGCCGGGGGCTGTGCAACCTCGGCGGCCTTTCAGCAGGAGCTGACCAAGACCAACACGCAGACCGTGATGGCATTCGAGGAGACCGTGTTCAACAAGCACGAGGTGCCGGAGGCGTTCGCGCACTACGTGGGGATCGATTTCATCGAGCATGATCCGCGGCTCAGCGGTGCCGACGCGGGCGACGCGGGCGGCGCGGACGGCGCGGGCGGTGTGGGTGCGGACGACCCCGGCCGCGGCGACAGGGCAGCCGCGGTGAAGGCGTACGGCGGGCTGCTGCGGCGGCTCGCGGCGGGGTCGCGCCGCGTGTTCGCACGCACGGTCGCGCAGGGGGACCTGGTGGCCACGCAGTCGAGCTGGGAGGGGCTGGCGGGGCCCGCGCGCTCGATCTCGGTCGTGGATATCTATCGGCTCAGCGAGGGTCGTATCGTCGAGCACTGGGACGTGATGCAGGGTCAGGGGCCTGTGGTGCCGGAACGATGATTCGGCTCGCGGGTGCCCGGGAAAGATGCCGTCCCTGGCAACGCCTCCCTCCCTAGTCAGCGCTGCGCGTCGGGGCTTGCACTCTCAAGGGCCCGAGGCATCCCCGATCGCAGTCAAGTCGCTCACACACGACGCGTGTTGTTCTGGTCCGCCGGCTCCTCGGCAGCCGCGCGCGGACGGGGTCACTGTGAGCCGGTTCGATGTCGCTTGCAAGGATTTTCGCGCCGGATTTTCGAGCCGGACGGCGCAGGATTGCTCAGGGGCTCTCAGGGGCTCTCAGGGGCTCCCGGGGCTCGGAACGATCCGCAGCATGTAGCCGACGCTGGGGATGGTGCCCAGCCAGCGAGGCTGTTCGGGGTCGTCGCCGATTTTCTGGCGCAGGCGGTGCACGAGCTGCTTGAGGAGCTGGCGGTCGCCGCCGCCGCGGTGGCCCCAGACGTGCACCAGCAGCCGGTCGGTGTGCACCACCTGACCGGCGTTGGCGAGCAGCAGCTGCAGCAGCCGCGATTCGAGTGGTGTGATACGGATCTCGCGCTCCGCGATCCGCAGGACCAGCAGCTCCGCGTCGAGCGACAGCTCTCCGGCGCGGGTGGGGCTGGGCCCTTCCTGGCCCGCGCGGCGCAGCAGCGCCTTCACGCGCGCCACCAGGGTGCGCGGGCTGAAGGGTTTGGTGAGGTAGTCATCGGCGCCGAGCTCGAGCGCGCGCACCAGGTCCGCCTCCTCCCCGCGCGCGGTGAGCATCATGATCGGGGCGTTGCTCTCCTTGCGCAGCTGACCGCACAGCTCGAAGCCGGAGCCGCCGGGCAGATTGATATCCAGGATCGCCAGATCCGGCCGCTCGCTGTGGAAGGCCGCGAGCCCCGTGCCGTAGCTGTTGGCCGTGATGACCGGAAAGCTCGCCTGCCGCAGCGCGAAGCTCACCACCGCGAGCATGTCGCCATCGTCGTCGACCACCAGCAGCTTCATGGCGTGGCTCTCCGCGTCCTCATCCGAGCGCCCGGGAGGGCTCGGGCAGCTCCGGCAGCACGAGCGGCAGCACGATCGCGAAGCGCGTGCGCTGCTCGGCGGTGCGCTCCATGCGCACGCTGCCACCGTGGCGCTCGATGATGGATTTGACGATCCACAGCCCGAGACCGAGGCCCGGAGCCTCCGGCTCGCTGTCCGCGCCGCGCTGAAAACGCTCGAAGATCGTGCTGGTGCTGCCGGCAGGCACGCCGGGGCCCTCATCCTCGACCCACACCTGCACCTGACGCGCCTCCCGGGAGCCATTGCCGCCGCCATTGCCGCCATCGCCATCGCCGCCATCGCGGCCGCCGCCGCCGCCGACGCCGCCGACACCGCCGACGCCGCCGACACGGATGACGCTGCCCTCCGGGGCGAACTTCGCGGCGTTGGCCAGCAGGTTGACGAACACCTGCACCAGCCGCGGCGCATCTCCCCGCACGGTCACGTCCAGGGCTCGCGCGTCGCTCTGCAGCGTGAGCTCGCGCTGCTGCAGCAGCGGCGCGATGAGGTCATGCGCTTCGGCGAGCACCTCCGCGAGCCTCACGTGCTGCTGGCGGATGGAGAGCTGGCCGGCCTCGATGCGCACACTCTCGAGCAGGTTGTCGATCAGGCGCATGAGGCGCAGCACCCCGCGCTCCACGTTGGCGAGCAGCTCGCGCTGCGCTTCGGGACGCATCTGCCCGAGCCCCTCGCGCAGCAGCTCCACGGAGGCCAGCTGCGCGGCGAGCGGGGTGCGGAATTCGTGCGAGATATTGCCGAGCACGCTGTCGCGGGCGCGGCGCGCGGCCTCCAGGTCGGTTTCGTCACGCAGGATCTGCACCTGGATGCCCTGGATGGGCGGGGCCGACAGCACGATCGTCGAGCGCGTGGCCCCATCGTGCAGACACAGCAGCTCGCGCGCGCTCGCCTGCGGGGAGCTGCGCGCCGCGAGGATCGGACAGGCGCGCTCGCAGGGGCGCTGCCCATCGACGGGGGAGGGCCGCAGCACGTCCCCGCAGAACTGCCCGGCGATGTCGGCGGGAGCGCGGCGCAGGAGCCGGGCCACCTGCGCGTTGGCGTAACGGATGCGGCGCTCGTCGTCCACCGCGAACACGCCCTCCACGACACCGGCCAGCACCGCCTGGGCTTCGGCCTCGCGCCGCCGCAGCGCGTCGGTGAGATCCACGAGGCGGCGGCGCATCTCGTCCATCGAGCGCGCCAGCGCCCCGACCTCCAGCGGCGCCACCGCGGGCACCGCGGCAGAAAAATCCCCCCGGCCGATGCGCTCCGCGATGTCGCGCAGCGCGACCACCGGCCGGGCGAGCCAGCGTCCGTAGAGCACTCCGAGCAGGCCCGCGCTCGCGGCCACGATGAGCGCGGTGGCGAGCAGCACGCGGTCGAAGCCGCGGCGCGCGGCCGCGAAGTCCGCGCCGCTCAGGCGCGCATCGAGCAGGCCGACGACCACTCCGGTCTGCGCCGACAGCACCAGGCTCGCCGCGTACCAGTCGCCGTGGCGCAGCCGGCCCACGGCGGCGCCCTGGCTGGCGCCCAGCGCCCGGGTGTGCAGCGGGGTCATGTCATCGTCGGGCGGGGCGTGATAGGTGGCGAAGTTCACGACGCTCAGCGTCGCGCCGACCTGCTGGCCGAGCGTCGCGAGCAGCGCCGGGTTCGTCAGCCTGAGGGTCACGGCCTGCACCGTGGTGCCGGGGACCGGGGCGGCCGCGCCCCAGATCAGCGGGCCGCCGCTCTTTGGCGCGATCACGAAGCGCTCGCCCTGTTCCTGGATCGCGGTGGCGATCTCGCCCCAGTCCAGCGCCGCGGCGGGCGCCGTCTGCGCGAGCACGCCGGAGCCCTGCAGGAGCGCGGCGATGTCACCGTTGGTGCTCTCCACGTAGCGCAGCAGGAAGGGCAGCAGGCCGGGGTTGGGCTGCGGCGGCGCCAGCAGGCGCGCCAGCGCGGGACGATCGGCGAGGTCGCGCGCGTCGCTGAGCAGGTCCTCGTCGTCGCGGCGCAGGAGCTCGCGCGCGCTGGTGACGGCGAGCTGCGCGCGCACCAGCGCCTGCTGCGAGACCTGGCGGCCGAGCAGCACGGCGCAGGCGAGTGCGATCGCGGCCACGGCCAGCAGCACGATGAAGACGCTGCCGCCGCCGAGCCAGGAGGCCAGACCGACCTCTGCCTGCGATTCGGATCCTGAACGCACCGCCGTAAGCCTACTAGCAGCCGCCGGCCCGCGGCTACGCCTGGCGCGCGACGCCCGCGCGCAGCTCCGGCTGGCGCAGCTCGAGCAGGCTCTTGGCCACCAGCGTCACCAGCGCCAGCAGCGCCAGGATCGAGGCGGCCGCGAACGCCCCCACGTAGTTGTAGTCGCTGTACATGATCTCGATGTGCAGCGGCAGGGTGTTGGTGAGCCCGCGAATGTGCCCCGAGACCACCGAGACCGCGCCGAACTCGCCCATGGCGCGCGCATTGCAGAGCAGCACCCCATACAGCAGGCCCCAGCGGATGTTCGGCAGCGTCACCAGCCGGAAGGTCTGCCAGCCGCTCGCCCCGAGCGACAGCGCGGTCTCCTCCTCGTCGTTGCCCTGCGTCTGCATCAGCGGGATCAGCTCGCGCGCCACGAACGGAAAGGTCACGAAGGTGGTCGCCAGGATGATGCCGGGGACCGCGAAGATGATGTGTATGCCGTGGGCGATCAGCCAGGGGCCGAACCAGCCCTGCGCGCCGAACATCAGCACGTAGATCAGTCCGGAGATCACCGGGGAGATGGCGAAGGGCACGTCGATGAGGGTGACGAGCGTGTTCTTGCCGCGGAACTCGAACTTGGCGATCGCCCAGGCGGCCGCGATGCCGAAGGTGAGATTCAGAGGCACGGAGATCGCCGCGGTCAGCAGCGTCAGGCGCATCGCCGCGAGCGCATAGGAGTCCAGCAGCGAGGCGATGTAGGGCACGACGCCGCGCGTGAAGGCCTCGAAGAACACGATCAGCAGCGGCAGCGCCACCAGCACCACCAGGTAGAGCAGCGCGACGCCGAGCAGGGAGTAGCGGCCCAGCTCTTCGGGGATTTGTTGGCGGCCGATCATCGCACGTGCCTGCGGCGCTGGGCCCACAGCTGCAGCGCGTTGATGCCGAACATGAGCGAGAACGACGCGAGCAGCATCACCACGGCGATGGCGGTGGCCTCGGAGTACTGGTACTGCTCGAGCTTGATCATGATCATCAGCGGGGCGATCTCCGACACCTTGGGGATGTTGCCGGCGATGAAGATCACCGAGCCGTACTCGCCGAGCGCGCGCGAGAAGCCGAGCGCCGAGCCGGTCAGCAGCGTCGGCCAGATCGAGGGCAGCACCACCCAGCGGAAGGTCTGCCAGCGTGAGGCACCGAGGGTCTCGGCGGCGCCCTCGACCTCGCGATCGAGGTCGCCGAGCACCGGCTGCAGCGTGCGCACCACGAACGGCAGGCTGACGAACGCCAGCGCCACGACGACGCCGAGGGGCGTATAGGCCACGCGCACGCCCAGCGGCGCGAGCAGCCGGCCGATCCAGCCGTTGGGGGCGTACAGCGCGGTCAGCGCGATGCCGGCCACGGCCGTGGGCAGCGCGAAGGGCAGGTCGATCATCGCATCGAAGATGCGTCTGCCGGGAAAGCGCATGCGCGTGAGCGCCCAGGCGATGATCACGCCGAACACCGCATTGATCAGCGCGGCGAGCAGCGCTGCCCCGAAGCTCAGGCGCAGCGAGGCGAGCACGCGCGGGGTCGTGACCACGTCCCAGAAGCGCACCGGGCCGAGCTGCGCGGAGCGCACGAACGCGGTGCTCAGCGGCAGCAGCACGATGATGCAGACGTAGAAGAGGGTGTAGCCGAGCGTCAGGCCGAAGCCGGGCAGCACGCGGAACGGCCTGGCGTCGCGTCGCAGGCGCGCGCGCGCCGGTGGGCGCGGCGCTGCGCCGAGGGGCCGCGGCAGCGCCGGGGCGATCGCGCTACTGGCCATAGATCTGGTCGAAGGTTCCGCCGTCGGCGAAGTGCACGGCCTGCGCGCGCGCCCAGCCGCCAAATTCCTGCTCGACGGTGACCATCTGCGCCACGCGCGGGAACTGCGCGGCGTACTGCTGCGCCACCGCGGGCAGCCGCGGACGATAGAAATTGCGCGCGATGATCTGCTGGCCCTGCGGCGTGTAGAGGAACTGTAGGTAGGCTTCGGCGATCGGCCGTGTATGCCGCTGGTCCACCACCTTGTCGACCACGGTGACCGGCGGCTCGGCGAGAATGCTCAGCGGCGGCACCACCACGGCGAACATGCCGCTGCCGAGCTTCTGCTCGGCCAGCAGCGCCTCGTTCTCCCAGGAGAGCAGCACATCACCGATGCCGCGCTCGACGAAGGTGTCGGTCGCGCCGCGCGAGCCGGCATCGAGCACCGGCACGTGCTGATAGAGCGCCTTCATGAAGCGCTTGGCGCCGGCGGCGCCGCCGCCGGCGGCGGAACCCCCGCCGGCCTGGCTGCCCTGGCCACCCTGGCTGCCCTGGCCGCCCTGGCGCGAGGCCCACGCCCAGGCCGCGAGATACGCCCAGCGCGCCGCGCCCGAGGTCTTGGGGTTCGGGGTCACCACCTGCACGCCCGGACGGATGAGATCGCCCCAGTCGCGCACGTTCTTGGGGTTGCCGCGTCGCACCAGGAACACGATGGTGGAGGTGTAGGGGCAGCTGTTGTAGGGCAGGCGCGTGGCCCAGTCGGCGGGGATCAGGCGCGCCTGGGTGTAGAGCTGCATGATGTCGTAGCCCGAGCCGAGCGTGGCGACGTCGGCCGGCAGGCCGTTGACGATCGCGCTGGCCTGCTGCCCGGAGCCGCCGTGGCTCTGCAGGACCGTGACCTTCTGGCCGGTGCGCGCCAGCCACGGCGCGGTGAACGCCGGGTTGATCGCCTCGTACAGCTCGCGGGTCGCATCGTAGGAGACGTTCAGCAGCGTGACGGGCGCGGCGGCCGCGCGCGCCGCGGAGTCGGCCAGCAGCCAGGGGCCACCGGCTGCGGCGGCGATCAGCCCCGCGGCTGAGCGGCGCGTGATGCGCACGGTCACGCGCGAATTCCGGGCAGGGCCTGCGCCGACGCGCTCTCGTAGAGCCGATCGGTGACACCCTGCTGGGTGGGCGGTGAGCCGGCGGCACAGGAGAGCAGCACGACGCAGCGGCTCGCATCCTCGAACAGCGCGGCGAAGTCGCCCGCGAGGCTGCGCTCGATCTCGGCCGGCGAGCCGTCCAGGCCCAGCACCGCCATCATCGGCTCGCTGGAGACGGCCAGCTGCGCGCTCCAGTCCGCCAGGGTCCCGATGTGCACCTCGGTGCGGATGTCGAGCCCATGACTGTGCTGCAGCTCGGCGCGCGCATCCAGCAGCCGGCGGAAGGCGCTGGTCGCCTCGGCGCGCGGGGCCGTCGGACTCTGCACGCTGACGAAGGTCGCCTCGGCGTGCAGGTGGCGCATGACGCTCGCCACCAGCCGCAGCGTCTCGGAGCGCGCCGCCTCGCTCTCGCAATGGATCAGCATGCGCCGCGGCAGCTCGGCCTGCGGTGGCACGCACAGCAGCCAGCGGCGGCCCTGGGCGGCGGCGGCCGCGATCCCCGGGATGCTGCCCCGTCCGCCGGCGATCACGCCCACGCCGGTGAGCGCGTTGTCGGACTCGGCGGTGTCCTGCGCCTCCAGCACCGGCGCCTGCATGCTGCGCACCAGCTGGCTGAGCAGCGGGGAGCGGCGCAGCGCCAGCGCGGTCGCCGGCTGGGTGGTGAGCAGCCGGAAGCTGGCGATCGGGGTCGGCAGCATGTGGAAGCGGCGGATGCCGAGCACCACGCGTTGGCCCGGCGCGAGCGCCAGCGCCACCTGCTCGGTGCTGGTGCGCGTGATCTCGATGCCGTCGGAGGCGGCCGCGCCCGCGCCGGGTGCGGAGCCGTCCGCGCCGTCGGCGCTGGCGGGGCGGGCCGCGGCGTCCGCGCCAGCGGCGCCGAGCGGGCCGCGTTTGCCGCGCGCGGAGGAGGTGCCGCCGATCGCGCAGATGACTTCCCACTCCGGCTCGAGCCTGACGCGCAGCCGCTCGAAGCCTCCGCCGAAGTCGGTGGAAATCACCTCGCCGCTGCCGAGCGCGCCGCTGGAGAGCTGCCCCTCGTGCTCGGCGATCTGGATATCCTCGGGCCGCACCACCGTGACCACCTCGTGCCCCACCACCGGTGAGCGTGCCTCGGGCGTGGTGGCGAGGAAGCGCCGGCCGAGCCGCAGGCCGGAGGGGCCGCGCTCGCCGAGGAACAGGTTGGCCGCGCCCAGGAAGGTCGCCACGAAGCGCGTGGCCGGACGCCGGTACAGCGTCTCGGGCCTGCCGGTCTCGAGCAGCCGTCCGTTGTGCATGATGCCGATACGATCGGCGAGGGCGAACGCCTCCTCCTGATCGTGCGTGACCAGGATGGTGGTCATGCCGAGGCGGCGCTGCACCTGGTGGATGGTCTCGCGCAGCTCCACGCGGATCTTGGCATCCAGCGCGCCGAAGGGCTCATCGAGCAGCAGCACCTGCGGCTCGTGCGCCAGCGCGCGCGCCACGGCGACGCGCTGCTGCTGGCCGCCCGACAGCTGCCCGGGCAGGCGCGACTCGTAGCCCTCGAGCGCAACCAGCTGCAGCAGCTGGTCGCGCCGCCGGGCCCGCTCGCGCCGCTTCACCCCGCGCACGCGCAGCGCGAACTCCACGTTCTGCCCGACGGTCATGTGCCGGAACAGCGCGTAGTGCTGGAATACCAGTCCCACGCCGCGATCGCGCGCCCGCACGTGCGTCACGTCACGGCCGTGAAACGAGACCCGGCCGTGATGCACGTCGGTCAGTCCGGCGGCGATGCGCAGCAGCGTGCTCTTGCCGCTGCCGCTGGGACCGAGCAGCACGAAGAACTCGCCCGGCTCGATGCGCAGCGAGACGTCGTTGAGAACAGGCACGCCGTGGTAGCGCTTGGTGACCTGCTCGAAATTGATCGACATGCACCCCTCCGGGCCCCCATCCTAGGAAGATCGGGTGTGCGGGTCAGTTCCAAGCAGGTAACAATCCGGTTATGTCGCTGCCGGGGGCGGGTTTTTGCCTTGTCCGGCCGGTTCCGCTAGGCTGCGAGCCGCGTCAGCGCAGCGACCAATCGCTTTCATTTCAATACCTTATTCCTCCTCATGAAGGTCACGGTTTTCGGCTCGGGATATGTCGGATTGGTGACGGCCGCATGCCTGGCCGATGCCGGTAACCACGTCATATGCGTGGACATCAGCGCCGCGCGCATCGAGCGACTGAACGCCGGGGAGCTGCCCATCTACGAGCCGGGCCTGGAGCCGCTGATCCGCGCCAACCGCGAAGCCGGCCGCCTGGAGTTCTCCGTGGACAGCGCGCGCGGCGCGCGCCACGGCCTGTTCCAGCTGATCGCCGTGGGCACCCCCGCCGATGAGAGCGGCTCGGCGGATGTCTCCCACGTGCTCGCGGCGGCGCACACCATCGGCGAGCACCTGGCGCAGTACGCGGTGATCATCACCAAGTCCACGGTGCCGGTGGGCACCGCCGAGCGCGTGCGCGCCGAGGTGGCCGCGGGGCTCGTGCGCCGCGGCGTGCGCATCGAGTTCGACGTGGTCTCCAACCCCGAGTTTCTCAAGGAAGGCGCGGCGATCCAGGACTTCATGCGCCCGGATCGCGTGGTGGTGGGCACCGACAACCCGCGCACCACCGAGCTGGTGCGCGCG
>Ga0335074_10001293_pt1 | contig 34086 bp, 27 predicted proteins | sample Lox_Sample_23_FD_206715 | JGI IMG/M metagenome (GOLD analysis project Ga0335074, IMG submission 206715) | Soil microbial communities from Loxahatchee National Wildlife Refuge, Florida, United States - Lox_Sample_2.3 | ecosystem: Environmental > Terrestrial > Soil > Wetlands | place: USA... | reverse complement strand
GCGGTCGGGGGCGACCCCGCCTCCTCTTCCTCGGCCACATCGACACCGTGGAGGGGCGGCGACCGGTGCGCGTCCGCGGCGGCCGCGTCTACGGGCGGGGAACGGTCGACGCCAAGGGGGCGATCGCGGCCGCGCTCTGCGCGGGCGCGTCGTTCGAGGGCCCCGGCGAGCTGACGGTCGTCGCGGCGGTGGGAGAGGAGGCGGACAGTCGCGGGGCGCGCCACCTCGTCACCCGCCGCGCGCCCGACCGGCTGGTCGTCGGAGAGCCGAGCGGTTGGGACGGGGTCACGATCGGCTACAAGGGCGAGCTCCAGCTGGTCGCGACGTTCCGGGGCCACCGCACGCACTACTCCTCCCCGACGCCGACGACCACCGACCTCGCGCTCGACTGGACGGCCGCCGTGCGCAGCCTCGCGACCGCCCGGCACACCGAGTCGCTCTTCGCGTCCCTGACCGCGAAGGCGGTCGCGGTCGAGTCCCGTCGCGCGGGCGATGCGGAGACGACCCGCGTGACGGTCGATTTCCGACTCCCGCCCGGCATCACCACCGACGAGCTGCTCCGGATGCTCCCGGAGGAGCCGGGGCGCCCGACCCTCTCGGTCCGGATCCGCGCGGAGCCGGTCGAGGTCGGGCGGGCCAACCCCGCCGTCCTCGCTCTCTCCGCCGGGATACGGTCCCTGGGCGCCCGCCCGACGCTCTGGAGGAAGAGCGGGACCTCCGACCTCAACGTGGTCGTCCCCGCGTGGGCCGTCCCCGCGGCGGCCTACGGGCCCGGGGACGCCCGGCTCGACCACACCGCCCGCGAGTCGCTCGCGATCGCCGAGCTGGAGCGGTCGGTCACGGTCCTCCGTTCCGCGTTCGGTCAGCTCGCCCAAGAGGCGCGGGGGGTGCGCTCCCGCGCTCGCCCCCGTCGCCGGTCGAAGGCGTGACGGTTCGCGCGGGAAAGGGAGAAGGCCGGGGACACTCCCCGGCCCTCGGAACGGGTTGGCGCTCGGGTCGCGTCCCGACCTACGGGGCGCCGCCGGCGCCCGCGCCGAGGTGGCCCGGGAGCGTCGTGCCGAAGTACCAGAACGCCGCGATCGCCGCCAGTCCCGCGAACAGCGGGAAGAGGAGCAGCGCGGTCTGGACCCAGTAGGGCACGTGGTAGGTGGGGGACGTCGCGGGCGCGGCCGCGGGGGTCGGGCTCCCCGGCACGACCGGCTGCGCGCCCCGGATGCCCAAGCGGCGGAGGCCGACCATGGTCGTCGAGCGCACCGAGGTGAACGGTGCCTTGAGCGCCTCCGTGGCGCCGAGGTAGTAGTCCACGATCACCGTCGCCGGGAACGCGAAGATCCCCGCCGCCGCGAACCCCGCGTAGAGGAGCAGGGTGTCGAACGGGTCCTTCGTGAACGGGACGGCCGCGGTGTACCCGGTGTAGCCGTAGAAGGCGACGACGCCGCCCGCGACGAGCGCGAAGATGCCGACGTACTGCATCTTGGCCCCGACGAACGCCGAGACCGAGTACGCGAGCAGGACGAGCCCGAACAGGATCAGCGCATCGAAGAAGAAGATGTTGTAGCCGGCCATGTTATCCGCGGCGGGGAACGGCCACACCATCTCTCCCCAGAGCGCGAGCGCGGTGGTCACGACGCCGGTCGCTCCCAGGGGGACCGCCATCCCGTGGAGCGTGTTCTTGAGCGCCTTCGGGTCGTTGTTCCGGATCGCCCACCAGGCCATCACGCCCCCGTAGGCGAGGATCACGGCGCCGAGGAGCAGCAGGACCTCGACGAGGGCCAGGTCGTCGACGAACGTCATGGTCGTCGTCCTCCGAGGAGGCTACGCCTCCTCGGCGACGGCGTCGTTCGGGACTCTCGCGGGGCTCCCTTCGGGGCGTTCGGTTGCGCGGGGCATGTGGCTCACCGCTTCCAACGACCCCGGCCCGGGTATATCGAGGGTCCATCAACCGGAGTTGACGGGGCCGGACGGCGGTCTAGCCCGGCGCCGGTGTCGGCGCGCGGAGCGGCAGCGACACGAGGAACCCCGCGCCCGCGCCCGGCACGTTGCGGCCGGTGATCGTCCCATGATGGGACGCGACGATCCCGTGGCAGATGGCGAGCCCCAGTCCGGTCCCCTCGCCCTCGGGCTTCGTGGTGAAGAACGGCTCGAAGATGTGCGGGAGCGCTTCCGCGGAGATCCCGGGGCCGTGGTCGACGATGTCGACCTCCGCGCGGTCGCGCACCGTGCGGACCGTGACCTGCAGCGTTCCCCGGCCCTGCATCGCGTCGTACGCATTGTTCAGGAGGTTGGTCAGGACCTGCATCAGCTGGATCCGGTCGCCGAGGATCGGGACCGGGGAGTCCGGGTAGGATTCCTGGATCTCGACGTCGGCGGACTGCTTTCCCCGGACGAACCCGAGCGAGTCCCGGGAGACGTCGACCAGGTCGAGGGTCACCGCGTGCGGCTCCTCCCGCCGCGCGAAGTCGAGGAGACCTCGGACGATCCGGGCCGCGACCTCGACCTGTTCGGTCATCCGGTCGAGTCGCGCGAGCACCCACGGGTCCTGCGAGCGTCGGCGCAGGCTCTCGGCGACCAGCATCACGTTCGCGAGGGGGGTGTTGATCTCGTGCGCGACGCCCGCGGCGAGCTGACCGACGGACGCGAGCTTGCCGGTGTGGGCGGCCCGCATCTCCCAGCTCCGCTGTTCCGAGAGGTCGACCGCGACCCCGAGGTAGTGGGTGACCCTCCCGCCGGTGTCTCGGATCGCGGTGATGCTCAGCATCACCGGTCGCTCGCGCCCCTTCCGGTCGCGGTTCAGGATCTCGCCGGACCAGTAGCCCCGATGCGGGTCGACCAGGTCGGCCCACATCTTCTCGTAGACCTCCTTCGACGTGTGACGGCTCCGGACGAGGCTCGGCTTTCGGCCGATGCACTCCTCGCGCGTGTAGCCGTAGACCCTCTCGTACGCCGGGTTCACGTCGACCATGATCCCCGCGGCGTCCGTGAGCTGCATGACGTTGGTGGAGGTGCGGAACGACTCGTAGAACAGCGCCGCGCGCTCTTGCTCCCGCACCCGGTCCGAGACGTCCCGGATCATGAGCAGGGCGCGGGCGGGCTCGCCGTCCGCCCGCTCGAGCGGCCGCACGTCGACGTCGAGATAGACCCCGGCGGGGACGTCCCGGTAGCGGGCACGGACGGCGCGGAACGAAGCGCTCGCGCCACGCTCGAGGGCCCCGGCCACCGCCTCGCGGATCGCGGGGGACCACGTTCCGTCGGTCTCGGGGATCGCGTGAAAATCCGTTCCGAGCAGGCTCGGCTTCCGCCCGGTCGTCCGGAAGTACGCCGGGTTCGCCCAGGTGATCTCTCCCGGCTCGGTGATGAGCAGGACCCCGGTCGGGGCGCTGTCGAGGAGCCGTCGGAGGAGCACCTGGTCGGGCGCGTCCGATCCCATCCGGAGACCCGGTCGTTGGACCGCCCCCGTCCATTTCTCTTTGTCGCTCGCGGCCCCGGCGGCGATACGGTCCGAGCGTCGGGGGTCAACCCCACTCGACGGGACGAATATCCCCTGCCGGCCGGCTCCGTGGTCCCGATGGAGAGGCCCTCCGTGTTGATCGTGGCCGAAACGCCGAGCCTGGGTCGCTCGATCGCGGACCTCCTCGAGTCCGGCGGGATCTCGAGCCGACTCGTCTACGACCTCTACGATGTCCGAGCCGAGCGCCCGCTCCGGAGGGTGGCGGAGAGATATCCGGTGGTCGTCGCCGCCTGCAACGAGCGCTTTTGCGCGACCGCGCGTCACTGGGCCCGCGGGGAACTCCCCAACGTCGCGATGGTGGTGGTGGGCGACCGGGACCCCGGGCTCGCCTCCATCGCCGGGGTTCAGGTCGTCCCCCTCCCGCTCCTGCCATCTCCGTTCCTCCTGCGGGTACGCCAGCTGCTCGAGACGGGGGGTGTCTCCTCGGCCGTCGCGTCGGCCACGGGTTGAATTGCGGGTGGGCCGAGACGCGGACCGGGTTCACTCGACCGCGAGCGCGGTCGCGGCCGGACGCTCCACGGGAACCAGGGCCGTCGAAACTTCGTGCGAGATGTCGAGCTCGACGGTGGCTTCCTCGCCGCTCCAGGCCGTGGTGCTGGGGAACCCGGCCCCGGTGAACATGTCGAGCATCGCCCCGTTCTCGGTCATGACGACCGCATCGAAAGTACGCACTCCCGCCCGGCGGGCGTGACGAGCCAGCTGGCGCAGGAGGAGCGTTCCCGCGCCGCGCCCCTGGTGGTCGTCCGCGACGAGGAAGGCGACCTCGGCGTGCGACGGGTCGCGGGACGAGCGCACGAACTCCCCGTGCCCCACGATCCGGGGGACCGGCTCGCCGATCGTCTCGAGGACCAGCGAGAGCCGCTCGGGCCAGCCCTTCCCGTTCAGGATCTCGGCCGCGACTACCTCGGCAGTCACCGCCGAGAAGAACCGTAGCTCGAGCGACTCCCGGGAGAGGTGGCACAGGAAATCCACTACGGCCGGCCGGTCCGACGGCACGACCGGTCGAACCCGCACCCGGCTCCGGTCGCGAAGGAAGGCCTCGGTCGGTCCCGGGCTCGCGGGACCGGTGCGGTTCGCCGTCGCTTCCGGAGTCATCGGCCGAATCCACACTCGCGGGGGGTATGAAGGATGGGTGGAGTCCGCTTGAGCGGGGGCCGGCGGCCCGGGGCTCGGCCCGGCGCGGCGGCGTCAATCCGGGTTCACGGCTCGTATTTCCTCCCGTAGCGGGGTCCCCCGCCCGATTGCCATGGCAGTGGACGAGCCGAAACTGAAGCGCGAAGTCGGGTTGCTCGGATTGACCTCCATCACCGTGGGCGGGATCATCGGTTCCGGGATCTTCGCGCTCGCGGCCACGATGGGCTACGTGGCGGGACCGGCCGCGGTCATCGCCCTCGCCCTCCTCGGGGTCGTCGTCATCCTGATGGCCCTGCCGTACGCGGAACTCTCCGCGGCGTACCCGATCACCGGCGGCCCGTACTCGCTCCCGCGCCGCGCCCTCGGCAATTTCGCCGGGTTCCTGATGGGGTGGGGCTACTTCCTCTACGCGTTCATCGGTACCGCCGCGATCATCGACGTCTTCGTCGAGTACCTCGGCACCTACTGGAGCGCGGTCACCACGACCAACGCCGCCGGTCAGCTGATCCTGACGGGGACGGGCGTCGCGATCGGACTCGTCTTCCTCGTCTTCTACACGATCCTCAACATTCTCGGGATCAAGTGGGGCAGCGCGTTCGCGATCGTCACCACGTTCGCGAAGGTCATCCCCCTCGTCCTGTTCGGCGTCATCGGGCTCCTCCTGATCCGGGTCGGCAACTTCACGGCGTTCGGCTTCGCGCCGTTCGGTTGGGCCGGGATCGCCTTCGCGATGTCCCTCGGCTTCTTCGCGTTCACCGGATTCGAGGCCGCCTCCATCCCGGCCGAGGAGGTCGAGAACCCGAAGCGCAACCTCCCGACCGCGACGATCGTCAGCGTCGCGATCGTCACGGCGATCTACGCGCTCGTCGCGGTCGCCTTCATCGGAGGGATCCGGTGGGGCGCCCTCTCGATCGCTCCGGGGGACTGGGGGTCGACGGGGAGCCTGCTGCTGAACAACGTCGCCGACGCGTGGGGGCTGGCCATCCTCGGGACCGTGGTGGTCTTCGGGGCGCTGGTCTCGACGTTCGGCGCTGGCGGGGATTGGGTACTGCTCCAGGGCCGGATGCCCTACGCCATGGCGAAGGACAATCTCTTCTTCAAGTCCCTCGCGCGGATCCACCCGCGCTTCGGCACCCCCGCGATTGCCCTCGTCTTCGCGAGCGCCCTGACCGGGGTCGTCCTCGTGGTCCTCACGAGCTTCCCCGAGGCGGCGCTCCTCGCGTCCATCACGACCCTGATCCCCTACGGCGCCGCGGCACTCGCCCTCCTGGTGCTCCGGAGCTCGGACCCTCACGCCGAACGGCCGTTCCGCTTGCCCGGCGCCTGGATCCTGACGCCGGCGTCGTTCGTGATCGCCACGGTCCTCGTCTACTGGGCGTCGTGGCCCTGGACCCTGATCGGCGTCTTCCTCATGCTGGTCGGGATCCCGCTCTACTTCCTGTTCACGTCCCCGAAGTTCCGGGGCTGGGCGCGGGTCGCGGAGATGGGAGGGGTCGTCGGCGCGCTCGCGGTCGTGGGAGCCTGGTTCGTCTACGCCCCGCCGTCCGCCTACGTGTTCTCGGGCCTCGGCATGTACCTCAACGGGCTGCCCGCCCTCCCGGTGATCGGGACCGCGCTCCTCTTCGTCGGAATCCCGGCGTACTTCGTCACCCTCCTGCTGCGCAAGCTGACCTACGCGGAGTCGAAGCCGGTCCTCTGGATCGCCGCCTACCTGAGCGGGATCGGAGTCATCTCCTACCTCGGGGACCAGTTCTTCATCTTCGACAACTTCCTGCAGTCGGGCTCCCCGAGCTACTATCCGATCACCGTGCAGCCGATGGGCCTGCTGAACATGCCGTGGGACATCGTGGTCCTCGTGGCGTTCGCGCTGGCGATGTTCGTCTGGGGCTACCGCTCCGCCCTCCGGCTGGGGGCCCCGGTCACGCAGCCCCTTGCCGTCGCGCCGGCCGTCGAGGACCCGGACCCCCGCCCCACGCCCGCGGGTCACCGAGTATAAGGCGTCGGTCCCTGGAGAACCCGACCCCGGAGGAACGATGGCGAACGCGGCGCGCGCCGAGTGGCATCCGCTCACGGAGGTGCTGATCCACCGGCCCGGGATCGAGATGTTCTTCGGGCTGATGGAGCCGTACTCGTTCCTCTACGAGCGGGCGTTCAGCATCGACGGCGCGGTCTACGAGCACTCGGAGCTCGAGCACGCCCTCGCCGATGCCGGCGTGACCGTTCGGCGACTGAAGCGGTTCGCGGTCGAAGTCGGGGCCCGTCGGCCCGAGATGATGGACCGGGTGCGGCGCGCCGCGGAACGGATCGTCCGTTACTCCGGTCCGAAGGAGATGGTCGCCCGGTCGCGGAAGGCGCTCCGACAGAATCTCGCGTCGTTCGACGCGGAGACGCTGTTCAACATCCTGCTCCTCCGCCCGTCCGTCCGGCTCGCCCGTCGCCCCGGCGCCCGCGGGATCCTTCCGACGGTCGAGCTCGACTGTCCGCTCGCCAACATCTACTTCATGCGTGACCAGCAGGCGCTCGGCGCACGGGGGTTCGTCCTGGGACGGATGGCGAAGCCGCAACGGCGCGAGGAGCCGGTCCTGACCGGTGCCCTCCTGCGGACCTCGGGCGCGACGATCGCCGGCCAGGTGCGCGCGCCCGGGACGTTCGAGGGCGGGGACTTCATGCCCCTCGGTCGGTTCGCCCTCCTCGGCACCGGGGACCGAACGAACGGAAGCGGGGTGCGCCAGGTCCTTCGCATGGCGACGGGGTTCGACGAGGTGGGGGTCGTGCACCAGCCCGCCCATCCGGCGCTGCCGGACGACTCGCCCGACCCGATGATCGACATGCACCTCGATACGTACTTCAACGTCGCCGGCGACGGGGTGGCCGTCGGCTGCGAGGTGCTGCTCGAGGCGGCGCGAGTCGAGGTGTTCCACCGGCGGAGCCGGTCGGGTCTGGTCCGAGAGCCCCAAACGCTCTCCCTTCGGGAGTTCCTGAAGTCGAAGAAGTTCGAGGTCGTGCCCCTCTCGTCGCTCGAGCAGATGAGCTACGCCACGAACTTCCTGTGCCTAGGCGACCGACGGATCCTCGCCGTGGAGGTCGAGCAGGAGCTCGACCGCGTCCTGGGCGGCGTCGCCGCCGCGGCCCGGCGGGACCCTCACCGATACTCCGCGCTGTTCGCGCTCGCCCGCCGCGAACGGGAGGAGCTGCGCGAGGGGCGAGGGTACTTCCCGCACACCGCCGACCTCCGCGACCGGGGGGTCGACGTGACGCCCCTGAGCCTGCAGGAGATCACCGGAGGGTACGGCGGGGCCCACTGCATGACGTGCGTGATGAACCGGGCGGGGTGAGCGTGGTCGCGGCGAGCCGCGGGCGCCACGGTCGTCGCGCTGGCCGTGTGCTGGTCGCGCTCGGGGGCAACGCGATCCAGCGCGCGCACGACCGGGGCACGTGGAACGAGGCGGTCGCCCAGATGCGACGCACCGCCGCCGCCCTCGTACCGGCCCTGCGGCGGGGCTCGGAGCTCATCGTCACCCACGGCAACGGTCCCCAGGTCGGGAACCTCCTCCGCGAGGCGGAGCTCGGCGCGGCCCAGGTCCCGGTGCCCCCGCTCCACGTGATCGGGGCCGAGTCGCAGGGCCAGCTCGGCTACCTCATCGCGCAGGAGCTGGGGGGCGAGCTCCGGCGGCGCGGGATCGACCGGTCGGTCCTGCCGATCGTCAGCCGGACCGAGGTCTCCCTCCACGACCCCGCGTTCCGCTCCCCCTCGAAGCCGGTGGGGCAGTTCTACCCGACGCGGGTCGCGCGCGCACTCGCACGGCGCCTCCACTGGACGATCCGGGAGGACCCCGGACGCGGCGGCTGGCGTCGCGTGGTGGCGTCCCCCCAGCCGCGACGATGGCTCGAGGGACCGACCGTGCGGCGACTGCTCGACGCGGGGGCCGGCGCGCTCACGATCTTCGTCGTCTCCGGAGGCGGAGGGATCCCCGTCGTCCGGCGGCGGGGGCGTTGGGAAGGGGTCGACGCGGTCATCGACAAGGATCGGGCGGCCGCGCTCGTCGGGGAGACGCTCGCGGCGGAGACGCTCGCGATCGTGACGGATGTGCCCGCGGCCGCGATCGGCTTCCGGACCGACCACCCGAAGTGGCTCGGGAAGGTGGACCTGGACGACCTCGTGCGCTACTGGCGTCGGGGGGAGTTCGCCGAGGGCACCATGGGCCCCAAGGTGGAGGCGGGCATCCGCTTCCTGCGGCGCGGGGGTCGCCGGTTCGTGATCACCGACGTTGGCTCCCTCGCCGAGGCTCTCTCGGGTCGAGCGGGGACGCGGGTGGCGTCTCCCTGAACCTCAAGGCCCCGAGGCGGATCGAGGCACGGACGACCCGATCCTCTCTGGGGTCCGCCGACGGCCGGTCCCTGGCATCGGTCGAGAGACCGCGGTCTCCCGACCGCACCGAGCGGACCCGCGCTCCCGAGGGAGGGGAGGGCATCGTGGGCCCCCCCCGTAGGGCGCGGGTCGCGACGGATCCGGAGCCGAACGCTCCGATGCGGGCCGGGTGGGTCCTACTCTTCCACGATCGGGCGCTTGTGCTTGATGAACTCGCCGCTCTGGAGTTCCCTCACGGCGGAGCGCAGCTCGCTCTGCGTGTTCATCACGATCGGCCCGTACCACGCCACGGGCTCGCCCAGCGGCCGACCCGAAACGAGGAGGAAGCGGTGCCCTCGCTCCGAGGCCCGGGCCCGAACGCGGTCCCCTTCACCGAACAGAACCGTTTCGCCGGCCGAGACGGACGCCGGGTCGTCGCCCGCGAACGTCCCCGAGCCTTCGATCGAGTGGCCGAAGACGGTGTGCCCCGGATGGGTCGGAAGTTCGAACTCGCCGCCGGGGGGAAGGCGGACGTCCAGATAGGTCGGGTCGACGGGGATTCCCCGCACCGGGCCCTCGACCGTCCCGAAGGTTCCCGCGACGACCTTCACCCGGCCGCCCGCATCGGTCGTCACCTCGGGGATGTCGCCCGCGGAGAGCCCCCGGTACGCGGGAACCGACATCTTCTCGCGGGCCGGGAGGTTGACCCAGAGCTGGAAGCCGGACATCCCGTTCTCGGAGAGCTGGGGCATCTCCTGATGGATGATCCCGCTCCCGGAGTTCATCCACTGGACGTCGCCGGCGCCGATGACCCCGGAATTGCCGAGGGTGTCGCCGTGCTCGACCCGACCGTCCAGCACGTAAGTCACGGTCTCGATACCGCGATGCGGATGCCAGGGAAAGCCCGCAAGGTAGTCGGCGGGGTTCTTCGAGCCGAATCGATCGAGCAGGAGGAACGGGTCGAACAGGGGAACCTCGTTGTTCGAGAACGAACGGTTCAACCGGACGCCAGCGCCCTCGAGAGTCGGAATGCCCGGGAACCGGCGGCGCACGGATCGGATGGGTTGCGACATGATAGTTTCCTCATTCTATCTAATTACTTAGGGTAATTTAAAGGGAACGGGGCGTGAAGGTAATCGAGCGGTGACAGCGCCTTCCCTTGGATTCCGGCCGATGCAAGGGGTTAAGGTGTAGCACGCACGATTCCCTCTCCGCGTGAGCGGCTCGTTCTGCCCCCACTGCGGTAAGCCGGTCCCCGCGGGAGGGACATTCTGTCCCTCGTGCGGCGCCGCGCTCGCTCCGGCCGCGACCGGAGCCGGGATGCCCCCCGCTGGGATGCCCCCCACCCCCGGAACCCCGCCCCCGATGTCCTTCCCTCCGCCCCCAGTACCGGGCTTCTCGCCCATGGGAGGCGGGGCGTACGGGATGCCGGGCACGCCGAACCCCGCGACGCGCGCGGCGGACGAGGCGGCGCTGACGAACGTTCAGTGGGCCGCGATCGTGGCGCTGGCCAGCGTTTTCCTGAGTTTGATCACGCTGTTCTCCGACAGCTACGGATCGCTGCTTACCGTCAGCAGCCCCCCCTCTGGCACGTCGTCGGTGACGATCGGCCTCGCGGCCCTCTACCTCCTCATCGCCACGGCCGGGGTGAGCGTGATTCTTCTGATCATCGAGCTCGTCCTTTACCGGAACGCTTTCCGTACCCTGGCCCCGCTCGACAGCCGATTCTCCACCCCGGGGACCCTCGTCCTCCTGCTCCTCATCGCGCTTGTGCTCGTCATCGTGGTCGGGGTGGCGCTGATCGCCGTGGTGTTCCAGGCGATCGCTTGCGCCGGCAGCGGGAATCCGATCACGACCAGCTGCCTGCACGCCGGCACGATCCTGGGACTCGTCGCCGGGCTCGTCATCGTGGCGATCGTCGCGCTCGTCGGCTTCATCGGCCTTTTGATCGGGATCTGGCGACTCGGCTCCCGATACGACGAGACCCTGTTCAAGGTCGGCGCCATCCTGCTGATCTTCCCGGTGCTGAACTTCATCGGCGTCATCCTGATCCTGGTCGGCGCGCGCTCCGCGCGATCACGACTCGCCCCCCCCGTCGCTCCGATGGGGCCGGCGACCTTCGGTTAGATCCATCGCCGTAAGCGGTCCGCCGCGCTCTCCGCCGTCGAGTTCCCGGCCCGGGGGTTTTTCTTCCGACCGCCCGGGGGGGCGTCGCGGGGCGACGCTTGCGGACCTCCCGCGGAGGCGGATCGGATAAGGAAACACGGGCGTGGGGAAGGACAGGACCGCACGATGACGGGTGAGTGGGTGGCCTGGCACCGCCAGTACGAGTCCGACCCGACCATGGCCGAACGACTGCGGGTCGTTCGGTCGCGCATCCGCGAGGCGCTGGACCGTGCCGGCCCGGGACCCATCCGGGTGGTCAGTGCTTGCGCGGGCGACGGACGCGATCTCTTGGGCGTGCTCGCGAACCACCCGCGCGCCCGAGACGTGCGGGCTCGCCTGGTCGAGCGGACTCCCGACCTCGCGCGGGCCGGGGCCAAGGGCGCGAAGCGGCTGGGGCTGCCGTCGGTCCGGTTCCGGAGGGGGGACGCCTCCAACTCGAGCGCGTACGCGGGCGCGGTACCCGCCGATTTGGTCCTGCTCTGCGGGATCTTCGGGAACCTCCGTGACGCCGACGTGCGCCATACGATCCGCCGGGTGCGCGGTCTCTGCGCGGCGAACGCGACCGTCGTGTGGACCCGGGGCCGGTTCGCGCCGGACCTCACCCCGAAGATCCGCCGTTGGTTCGCCGAGGAGGGGTTCGACGAGCTCTCGTTCGTCACGGTCCCGGGTTCGACGAAATCCGTGGGCGCGCATCGATTGGTCGCCCCGCCCCGGCGCTACCGTCGAGGCGTCCGGCTGTTCACCTTCCTTGCGCGCGGGCAGCGGCCCTCGGACCGTGCGGCGGGTCGAACCACGCCCCGCCCCCGGCGGCAGCGACCGGAACGAGGGCGCGCTACCGACGGGTAGTCCGGGCCTCCCGACCGTTTCGAAAGCCCCGTGCTCGCAAGGTCTTGGGTCAATCGAGAAGTATCCGGGACCGATAGCCGGCGCGGGGACCGGGGGTGAAGCGAAGCGAACCCGGGGTCGGCTGGCTGCTCCGATCGAACGACCCGTCGGTGAGGTACTTTGCCCTCACCGATATTCTCGGGGAGAGCGAGCGAGCCGCAGAAGTGCGCGCCGCGAAGCAGCAGATCCCGACCGGGGCCCGTCTTCGGGCGCTGCTCTCGGGTCAGCGCGCCGACGGCGGGTTTGGGGTCGACTGGTACAAGAAGTGGGGCGGAGCGACCTGGCGCCTGGTCTCCGCGGTCGACCTGGGCGTCCCTCCCGACAGCGTCGGGGCCCGGCGAGCGGCGAACCACGTGCTCTCCCGACTTCCCTTGGTCCGGGGCGGCCCCCACGACCCCCATCGGATCCGGGGTCGATTTCGACTTCACGCCTCCGTCATCGGCAACCCCCTGGGCGTGTGCGCCCGGCTGGGGATGGCCGACGACCCGCGGGTCCAGAGGATCGCCCGCTCGCTCGTCCGATGGCAGTGGCCGGACGGGGGATGGAACTGTGACTCGTCGGAGGAGGCGGGGCACTCCTCCTTCTACGAAAGCCTCGCCCCGCTCTGGGGGCTGAGCGAATACCTCCGGGCGACCGGCGACGACGCGGTCCGCGCGGCGATCGACCGGGCGGCCGAGTTCTTCCTCAAGCATCGACTGTTCCGGTCGTGTCACGGGGAGCGGGTGATCGACCCCCGATGGATACGGCTCCACTACCCGGTCTACTGGCACTACGACATCCTGCAGATGCTGCGGGTGCTCGATCGGGCCGGCAGGCTGGGCGACCCGCGTACCCGGGAGGCGCTCGACCTCATCGAGTCGAAGCGGGCCACGGACGGAACCTGGCGTGCGGAGGGACGGTTCTGGCACCGGGGCCCCCCGAACGCCGCCAATACCGAGGTCGTCGACTGGGGTGCAAGTGGACCGAACGAAATGATCACCCTGAATGCGCTTCGAGTCCTCGTCCGGTCGGGCCGGATCGACTGATCCGGCCCGCCACGATCCGGAACCGGGCCCGAGGGGGTCCAGCAGTAAACGGGCTCGGGACCGCCGGTTTTGGGGCCGGAGAGACGCTGCGCTGGCCCTAGATCGCGGGCAACGCGGTCGGTTCGCCCGGTTCGCCCGGAGCCCACTGCCAAGTCGGAGCAGAGAACGACCCGCTGATGGTCACCGTCTCGGGAGTCTCCGAGTTGCCAACGAAGACGTACAGCGCCCAGGGGTCTCCGGTGGTCGTGAATGCAAACGTTCCGGAAGATGCGTTGACGGCGTAGACGTTCCCGGAAGAGGTGCCTCCTTGGATCGTGAAATTCACCGACCCGTGGGGGACGGTCGACCAGGAGCCGGTGACGACGACTCCTGCGGGGAACAGCTCATCGGTGATCCCTCCCCCGTTGTCCCCCGCGATCACGAACTGGGTAGAGAACGACTGGTGGACCGGAACGACGACGAGCACGGCTACGACCACGAACACGCCCGTGCCGGTGACCGTCACGTAGCGGCCGGTGCGCCGCCACCACGCTCGGAATTCCGGCCGGTCGCGCTTTCGTCCCAGAGCAAAGAGAGCGATGCTGAGCGCGAGAGCGCCGACGGCGACTCCGTCCACCGTCTCGGGGACGAAGAGTACGGTCGGAGAAATGTACGGCGGGGTGAGGGCATGGCTGATGCCGAGATTGGCCACGGGAAGTGACAGTCCCATCAGGAGCAGGCCGAGCCCAAAAACTCCGAAGAAGACCGCCCCGCGGCCCCCACTCCAACCCCGACGCACCGCTGGTCCGGCCGTAGGACCACGAGCCGGATCCGACGCGTTCCCGTAAATCGAAGCGAACACCGCCACGATCGCTGCCCCCTCGATGAGGGCACCGACGGCGAGGAACAGCAGAAGCAACGACGACAGGGAGGGACCGGAGTAGAAATTGAGTGGAGAAGTTTCGACGCCGGCGGCCGTAAGCCAAGCGAAGAAGACGGCGGAAGCTGCGATCGCACCTCCGAGAAGTCCGAACTGAACCCTCGACGCGCCGGCGCCCGAGATCGGTCTCCCCGCCACCGTGGTCACGATTCGCATGGGTCCACCAAGGCCCGTACGGGGCTGCCAGTACGGGGCTCGGGTGTCATCAATGCTTGCCGCCGGAGGAGTCTCCGACGGGCCCTAGGGGATTCGCGGGCAGATAGGTCTGAGTCCCAAGGATCATCGCCCGGGCGGGGGCGTGACGTCACGTAGTTAGATTCGAAGCGACCCGGAGAATCGCGGCGGCAGACCGCTCGATGTCGTCCTCGGTGGTCGCCCACGAGCTCACGCTGATCCGCATAGCGGCCGTGCCGTGCCAGACCGTGCCGCCGCACCAGCACGTTCCGTCCCGCTGCACGGCGTCGATCACCCGGCGCGTCTCGTCGTCGCTCCCAAATGAGACGAGGACTTGGTTCAGTACGACCTCGTTCAGGATTCGGCACCCCCCGGACTGCAGGAGCGTCGCCATCCGAGACGCGTGGCGGCAGGAACGCTCGACCAGTTCGGAGAGCCCCGACCGTCCGAGCGATCGGAGCGCCGCCCAGGCATCGACACCCCGAGCTCGCCGCGACATTTCGGGGACGTACTCCATCGGCTCCCCCCGCACCGACTGGGGCAGGTACGCGGCCGGGGCCCCCGACATCGCCGCACGGAGATGGCGTCCCTCGCGAACGAATACGACCCCGCTATCGTACGGCACGTTGAGCCACTTGTGCGCGTCGATTGCCCACGAGTCCGCCTCTTCGACGCCCGCCGTGAGAGCTCTGCGACCGGGGCTCGCGTTGGCCCAGAGGCCGAACGCGGCGTCGACATGCACCCATGCTCCCTCTCGGTGCGCCCGCTCGCAGATTTCGCGCACGGGGTCAAACGCGCCGGTGTTCACGTTCCCTGCTTGAGCGCACACCACGGTTGGCCCGTGAAGGTCCGGGACCTGATCGACGCGCATCCGTCCCTGCTCGTCGGTGGGGACCCGGACGACCCGGTCCCTTCCGAAGCCGATCAGTGCGAGTGCCTTGAGGACGGAGACATGGACCTCGTCTCCGACGACGACGGTGACCGGGGGGGCTCCGAAGAGGCCGCGCGCCTCGACGTCCCATCCGGCAGCCTCGAGCACCGAGTGGCGCGCGGCGGCCAACCCCGAGAAATTGGCCATCGTATCCCCGGTGACGAAGGCTCCCCGCGCGTTGGGGGGAATCCCCAGCGAGTCTCCGATCCATTCGAGCGCTGTCGTCTCCAATCGCGCCGCTACCGGCGACATTGACTCAACGGCGGTGTTCTGATCCCAAGCGCCGGCGAGCCAGTTAGCCGCGAGCGCGGCGGGAAGTGCGCTCCCGATGACGAACCCGAAGTACCTCCCTCCCGCGGAGGCCACGGTTGCCGGTGAGCCCAACTCGTCAAGTAGCTCGAGGACGGACGATGGGTCCTCTCCGTCCTCCGGAAGAGGCCCGCAAAGCCGGTCGATCCGTTCCACCGCCTCCTCGGTGGGAGCCACCGCCCGAGTTTTCAACGATACCAAGTAGCGATTCGCGCGAATGGCCGCGTCGGTCAGAAGCCTCTCATCCATCCTTGCACCGGAAGTCGAATTCTCCCTCCCATCTTGAGCCCTCCGACCATACGCGAACCACAGCACTCCTTCGCAACGGAGGGTCTCGCGCATCGCCGTCGGGAACTCAGCGAGCGACGGGGGTCGCCGGGCCCGAGGGGATTCGAACCCCTGATCTTGCGGTTAAGAGCCGCCTGCTCTACCGGGCTGAGCTACGGGCCCACGGACGGGTCGGCCCGACGGGACTGCAGGAGATAAAGGCTCGGCGGTCCGCGGACCGAATCGGGAGGGAGGGAGAGGGTGGCAACCGATGCGGGCCGGTCCGGAGGATCCGCCGGGCGTCGATGACCGCGCCGTCCGCTTCCCCGGGGTTCCCGACCCCGACGGTTCCCACCCTGCGCCGCGCGATCCGAACCCGCCACGCGGTCGCGCTCTATGTGAGCTCGGTCCTCGGTTCGGGGATCCTCGTGCTCCCGGGGCTGGCGGCCCAGATCGCCGGTCCCGCATCCCTGATCGCGTGGGCGTTCCTCGCGGTCGCGAGTCTGCCGTTCGCGCTGACCTTTGCCACGCTGTCGTCGCGGCGCCCCGAGTCCGGAGGGATCTACGGCTTCGCCAAGGAGGCGTTCGGGCCGTCGATCGCAGTCGTCTCGGGATGGTTGTTCACCTTCTGGGAGTTCACGGGCGCCCCCGCGGTCGCTCTGATCGCCGCGTCGTACCTGGGGTACGCCTTCCCCCTGGACCGACCCGAGACGTTCCTCGCGGGGTTCGCGATCGTCGCCTCCGCGATCGTCGTGAACTACCGTGGGATCGTGCTCAGCACTCGGGTCCAGCTCGCGGTGATCGGCGCGATCGTTGCGCTCCTCCTGGTGACGGTGGCGGTCGCGGGGGTGCGGGTCGAGCCGGCGAACTTCTCGCCGTTCCTCCCGTACGGCTGGGCGCCGGTCGCGACCGCGGTCGCCCTCCTGTTCTGGTCGTTCCTCGGCTACGAGAACGTCTCGAACGTTGCCGAGGAGTTCGAGAACCCCCAACGGGACTTCCGGCGCAGCGTCTACCTCAGCGTCGCGCTCGTGGGGGTCCTCTACTTCGCGGTCGCCTTCGTCACGGTCGGCACCGCGGCGTACCGGGCGGGCGGCAGCGTCGCGCCGTTCGCGGCGATCCTGGGGAGCGTGGTGGGCCGTTACGCGGCGGCCGGGACCGCCCTCGTGGCGCTGTTCATCATCTTTGGGGTGGTGAACGCCTACACCACCGGGATGTCCCGCGTGATCTACGCGACGGCCCGGGACGGCGGGCTGCCGAGCGCGCTCGCGACCCTCGACCCCACGACCCGCGTACCCCGGCGCGCTCTCCTCGTGATGCTGGGCGGTTCCGCGGGGGTGTTCGTCCTCTACTACGTCCTCGCGATCGACCTCACGACGGCGCTCCTCGTCGCGAGCGGAGCGGCGATCGTCCTCTACGTGCTCGGGAGCGCCGCCGGAGTGCGCCTGCACGGGCGCGACGGGGCGGCGGCCGGGTCGGCGCGCTCGATCGCCGCCCTCTCCTTGGGGATCTCGCTGGTCGTCCTCCCGTTCATCGGCTGGCCGATCGTCGCGCCGCTGGCCGTGGCGGGCGTCGCGCTCGTCGTCGCCCAGCGACGGTTCGTTCGGAACCGGGGCGAGGTCTAGCGTCGGATCCGTTCGAGCGCCGCGCCGACCATCAGGGGGAACAGCACCGTCACGTCGCCCTCGACCGTCGTGTGGTGCGCGGTGGGCTTCACCTTCCCCCAGGAGACCGCCTCGCGCGTCCGGGCCCCCGAGAGGCTGCCGTCCCACTCGACGGCGGTCGTGATGTAAAGCGCGGCGTCGAGGCCGTCCCGGAACTGGTTCCACCAGATCGTGTGGTGCTTCGAGATCCCGCCTCCGAGGAGGATCGCGCCGGTACGTTTCGCGTCGAAGACGAGGTCGGAGAGGAGCTGCTCGTCGGAGAAGAGGTCCAGGGCGAGCTGTTTGTGGTCCTGCCAGAAGAGCCAGAGCTGCGAACCCACCGCGCCGTCGGTGATCCCCGGGACGACGACCGGAACGTCCCGGTCCCGCGCGGCGCGCAGGATGCTCGACCCGGCGCTGGCGGGGATCGCCTCGCCGATCGCGCGGGCCAGCTCGCGGGTCGAGAGCGAGCGGACCCCGTCCGCCCAGAGGCGTCGCAGGATCGCCCGCATCTTCCGCTCCACGATCGCCCCGTAGTTCGCCTCGGGGATGACCAGGTTCCCGAGCCGGTAGAGGTGGCGGCGGTGGAGGTCGGCGTCGTCCAGGTCCCACTCGCCGTGAAAGTACGGGCGGAACGCGCGGGCGAGGTCGTGGTCGAGCGTCCCGCACGTGGTGACGACCGCGTCGACGTAGCCCTCGCGGACGAGGGTCGCGAGGACGCCGCGCGTGCCGGTCGCGACCAGGTCGGCGGGGAAGGAGAGGAAGCGGGTCATCTCGTCGTCGCCGAGGATCCGCGCGAGGAGGTCGACGCCGCGCGCCACCTCCTTCGCGCTGAAGCCGCCGCCCGCCTCGAGCCGGCGCGCGAGGGTGTCGAGGCTGGGCGCGTCGTCGATGCGGACGTCCTCGACCTTGCGGGGCACGGGCGGAGTCGAGGCCGAGGGGCTTAAAGCCCTCCCGTGAGGCCGAACGTGAACGACCGGAAGACGAGCGCGTAGGCGAGCAGGTAGCCCGCGACCGCGCCTCCGTTCAGGAACGGGAGCCCGGCCTGCGCGTTCCCGCGGAGGACGAGCCGCATGAGCACGGCGTAGCCGATCAACGAGCCGGCGAGCGCCCCGAGGCCGGCCCAGAGGTTCCCGCCGATCCCGGCGAACATCGGGGTCGTCGGGAGCCAGACGAACGCCGAGACGACCAGCGTGCCGGGGATGACGACGTCGCCGAGCCCCATGAACATCGCCTCCCGTTGCTCGACCGGCTGGGACCGCTGCTGCGAGAGCGTCGGAGCCTGCGTGTAATCGTAGCCCGAGCGGTCCGGCATGACGAGGAGGATCGGGAGCTTCATGTCGGTGACCACCTCGGCCAAACTCAGCATGTGCTTCGTCCCGTAGACCGCGACCGCGTCGTAGACGAGCAGCGCGAGGAGGAGGATGAACGCGGGAAGGATCGCGAAGGAGATCCCGAGGATCGCGATCAGCGAACCGGCGGCGAGGAAGCCGACCAGGTCGACCACGTACCACTGCGGCTCCATGAGCAGGACGAGGTAGAGCGACGCGCTCACGATCGCCGCGAAGACGACCGCCGGCTCGAAGACGAGCTCGGCCGCGTACGGCGGCGGGAGGACGAGGCCGGGGGGGAGCACGGAGAAGGTGGCGTAGAGCGTGACGTAGAGCGACCCCGCGATCCCCACCAGGATGAGGTGCCGGAGGGTCGCGATCCCCCCCTTCTGCCGCGCGAGCCAGAGGATCAGGAGCGGGGCGAGAACGATGATGGCGATGATCTCGATCGGGGCGGAGGCGCTCTGCGGATTGGTGCCGGTCGAGAGTCCCGCGCTCCGAAACGGGTTCGCGAGGAGGAGCGCGACCGCCTGCGCCCCCACGTAGAGCGCGACCAGCCCGACCCAGCGGAGGCTCCGCATGTCCGGCTACGGTTGCACGACGGCGTAGGCGTTGTTGCCGAGCACCTTCGTGATCTTCGCGTTGACGGTCGTCCCGCGCTGCGTCGCGCCGGTCACGAAGATCACGAACCCCTCCTTCTTCGCGACCCCGTCGCCGCGTCGGCCGACGTCCTCGATCGTCAGTCGATAGACCTCGCCGACGACGACCGGGGCGCGGGGCTTCTCGGGGGCGACCACCCGGCGCACGGTCACCGGTCGCTGCGCGCCGCACGCCTCGCAGATGAGGAGCGTGAGCCGGCCTTCCTTCTTGAGGTGGGTGTCGGGCCGCTTGCACTCCGAGCAGATGACGTACTTCGCGGTGTAGTCGCGCAGCCGCTGCGCGATCTGGTCCTTCGTCAGTCGCGACTTGAGGACGCCCCGCGGCAGGTCGAGCACACCGGGGCAACCGAACTCCTTCGCGAGGAACTGGACCACGTGGTCCGGCTCGCGCCGCAGCACGCCCGCGATGTCCTGGAAATTGCGGATGACGGTGTTCTTCCCGTCCGTCATGACGTCGGGCTCGGGCACCTGGAAGCGCTCGCCGCCCGTCTGGACCGGCGGGAGCTTGGAGCGCGCGCGCTCGAGGAGCGACTCGTAACTCTGCATCGGAACGGAGATAGACCCGGGGTGCGGGTAAAAGCGTTGCCTCAGCCGCCCGCGGCCGGCGGGACCTCGGGGAACTCCCGGAGGAGGTCGAGCACGGGAGCGAGGTCGGGGCCCGACACGATCGCCGTCGCGGCCCGCCGGACCGCCTCGTCCTCGGGCCGGAACGCGATCCCGACCCGGCTCCGGCGGAAGAGCCCGACGTCGATCTCCGAGTTGCCGACCGCGGCCGTCTCGCCGGGGGCGATCCCCCACTCCGACTGGAGGGCGGCGAGGACCGACTCCTTGCGCAGGATCGGCACGCGGATGATCCCCTCGCCCGTCAGGCGGCCGTCCTCGTCGACCCGGAACCCGTTCGCGAGCGCCCGGTCGATCCCGAGGTCCCGGGCGACCCGGTGCGCGAGGACATCGATGCCCCCGCTGATGATCGCGGTGCGGACCCGGCGGGCCCGCAGTCCCCGAACGAGCGCCTCCGCGCCGGGCATCAGCGGGGCCCCGGCCAGGATCTCTTCCAGCTCGTCGATCCTAAGGTCGGGCCGGTGCCGGCGCCAGATCCGGATGTCCGAGCGCATGAACTCGACGTCGTCGATCTCGTTCGCGAGGAACCGGCGCAGCCCCTCATCGTTGCGCTCTCCGAAGTACCGGTGCACCACCGCGAACGAACTCTCGACGTCGACGAGGGTCCCGTCCATATCGAACGCCACGAGCCTAAGCACGGTCGCCCCGTGCGATCGCGTCCGCCCGCGCGAGCACGTCGTCGGACGGTCGGACCGCCCACGCCGCGAGGTTGGCATCGACCTGCTCCGGCCGGCTCATGCCGACCACCGGGGCCGCCCCCTGCTGCGCGAGCCAGTGGAGTGCGATCGAGGCGAGCGGCACGCGGGCGTCCCGCGCCAGGGTCCGCAGCGCGCGGGCCCGTGCGAGGATCCCCGGCAGTCGGTCCGGCTCGAAGAGACGGTGGGCAAAGTGCCGGACCTCGCTCGGGACGGTCCGCCCATCGAGATATCGGCCGTGCAAGAGGCCCCGGGCGAGGGGCGTGTACGCCTCGAGAAGGATCTGGTGCGCCCGGCAGTACTCCCGGACCGGGTCGGCCTCGTCGCGGTCGAAGAGGTTGTAGCGGACCTGGTTCACGACGATCCGCGCCTCCGAGAGCCCCCGCGCGGCCGCTTCGAGGTCCTCGACGGAGAAGTTGGAGACGCCGATCGCCCCGACCTTGCGTTCCTTCCAGAGCGCCTCGAGCGCTCCGAGCGTATCGGCGAGCGGGACCCGGGGGTCCGGGGCGTGGACGAGGTAGAGGTCCACCGACTTTCGACCGAGGCGCTCCAGGCTGTTGATGAGGCTCGCCCGCACCTGGGCCGGACGGAGGTGCTCCCAGGAGACCTTGGTGACCACGTAGGCGTCCGGTGCCCCGCCGGCCGCGCGGTCCAGGACCTCGCCGAGGAGCCGCTCCGACCGGCCTCCGCCGTAGACCTCGGCGGTGTCGAACCAGCGGAGACCGAGCTCGTACGCCCGGCCGATCGTCGCCTTGGTCCGGGCCTCGTCCTCCGGGGTCCAGCGACCGAGCGCCCAGAGTCCGAGCCCCAGCGCGGGGTGGGGCTTGGAGCCGTCGGCCATGGACACGGCGCCGATCGCAGGGCCCGTGGCGGAGGCGGGGGCGGCGCGCGGACGGGATCGCGGGGTGCGCGCGCGGGGCTTCGTCGGGCTCGGCATGACCTTCCCGCCGCCGAGGCGGCGGGGATAAGAGCGTTTACGGTGCGGCGGCGCGCCGTGGCCGCCGGCCGGGCCCTACGGCTCCGGCTCGGGGCGCGGTTCCGCCTCGGACGGGTCGTCCGTCCTCGGGACTACGGCGGGCGAGCCCGGGGCGAGCGCATCGATCCGACGGATGCGCTCCGCGAGCTCGCGCGCCTTCTCCTCGGTCTCCCGCACGAGCTCCCGAGGGGCTCGGGCCAGAAATCCGGGGTCGGCGAGCCGAGCCCGAGCCTTCTCAAGCAGTCCCGCGAGCTTTTCGCGCTCCCGAGCGAGGGCCACGGACGCGCGGGGTGCCGGCGTCGGACGTTCGAGGTAGAGCTCCCCGAGGGGCGCAACCCGACTCGCCGAGCGGGGCGGGGCGGACGCGGTCGGGTCGATCAGGGCGAGCGGGTCGACCCGCGCGAGGCGCCCGATCGTCCTCCGCTGGGAGTCCAGGACCGCGGCGACTTCCGGGCCCGCGGGCCGGATCCACGCCGGGACGACCGAACTCGCCGGCACGTCCTCCTCCGCGCGCAGATTCCGCAGGAGGCGGATCGCCTCGAGGACCGTCTCCATTTCGACCTCCGCCGCGGGATCGGCCGGCGCCTCCTCGGGGCGCGGCCAGGCGGCGGTCGCGAGCAGCGCTCCGTCGTGCGGGAGCGCGTGCCAGAGTTCCTCGGTCACATGCGGCACGAACGGGTGGAGGAGCCGCACCGAGCGTTCGACCACGAAGAGCAGGGTCGCCCGGGCGTCGCGTTGGGCGGCCGGGCCCCGTCGGCCCGCGAGCGACTCCTTCGCGATCTCCACGTACCGGTCCGCGAGGTCGTGCCACAGGAACGTGTGGAGCCCGGTCGCGGCCCGCGTCGGTTCGAACTCGGCGAGCGCCGCGTCGACCTCAGCTGCCGCGCGCCGGTAGCGCGAGAGGATCCAGCGGTGCTCGAGCGCAGCGTCCGGCGGGAGCGTCGGGGGACCGACGACCGGCCCGGTCCCCGGGGGCACGTGGCCCACCGCGAACCGGACGAGGTTCCAGAGTTTCGTGAGAAAGTTCCGCGCTCCGTCGAGCGCCGGGGCGCCGAACGGGCCGTCTTCCGTGGTCGGGTTCGGGAAAACGAGCGCGAACCGAAGGGCGTCCGCGCCCCGCTCGTGCACGACATCGAGGGGGTCGGGCGAGTTCCCGAGGTGCTTCGACATCCGTCGGCCGCGCTCGTCGAGCAGCATGCCCGTGAAGACGACGTCCGAGAACGGCCGCGCGCCGGTGAACCGGAAGCCGGCCATCATCATCCGGGCGACCCAGAAGAACATGATGTCCCGCCCCGTGACGAGGAGCTGGGTCGGGTAGTAGCCCGCCCGGTCCGCGGTCGCCTCGGGCCATCCCAGGGCCGCGAACGGCCAGAGCCAGGAGGTGAACCACGTGTCGAGCACGTCCGGGTCGGGGGTCAGGTCGGCGGAGCCGCAGTGCGCGCACTTCGTTGGCGGTTCGACCTCGACGGTCTCCTGGCCGCACGCACGACAGTGGTCGACCGGGACCCGGTGGCCCCAGAAAACCTGGCGGGAGATGCACCAGTCCTGGATCCCTTCCATCCACCGATAGAACGTCAACGTCCATCGTTCCGGCCGTATCCGGATCGACCCGGCGCGCACCGCCTCGACCGCCGCGCCCGCGAGGGGCGCCATCCGGACGAACCACTGGGTCGACAGACGAGGTTCGACCACGGCGTCCGAACGTTCGGAGCGACCGACCGTGTGTCGGTACTTCTCCTCCCTCACGAGGAGGCCCTCGCGCCCGAGCTCTTCGGCCACGCGCGCCCGGGCGGCCTCCCGGTCGAGTCCGTGGAAGCGGGCGGGTACGCCGGGACCGGTCAGTCGGGCGGAGTCGTCGAAGATCTCGGCCGGATCGGGCAGCTCCGGGTGGCGCCCGGCGATCTCGCGGTCCACCGGGTCGTGGCGCGGCGTGATCTTAAGCGCCCCGCCGCCGAACGTCGGGTCGACCGCGGGGTCGGCGATCACCGGCACTCGCCGATGGCAGAGGGGGACCAGTACGAAGCGACCGACCGCGTCCGCGAACCGTTCGTCGTCCGGATGGACCGCGACCGCGACATCGCCAAAGATCGTCTCGGGCCGCACGGTCGCTACTTCCACCCCCCCGAGCGTGCCGTCCGCCCAGACGTAGCGGAGGCGGTACAGGGTCGCCTCCTCCTCCGAGTGCACGACCTCGAGGTCGGAGATCGCGGTCCGGAGCCGCGGGTCCCAGTTGACCATTCGCTCCCCGCGGTACACGAGGCCGTCCCGGTAGAGCGCGGCGAACGCGGTCCGCGTGGCCCGGACGCTCGCCGTGTCCATCGTGTAGCGGTATCGGCTCCAGTCGACGGAGAACCCGGCACCGCGGATCTGTTCCCGGATGCGTCGCTCGTGCTCCTCCCGCCAGCGTTCCACCTCGGCGAGCGCGGCCTCCCGCGGGAGGTCCTCGAGGCGCACCCCTTGTTTCGCGAGCCGGCGCCGCACTTCGACCTGGGTCGCGAGACCGGCGTGGTCCAGGCCGGGCACCCAGAGCGTCGGTGCGCCCCGCATCCGGTGTTGGCGGACGAAGACGTCCATGACGGTGTCTCCGAGCATGTGCCCCAGCGTCAGCACGCCCGTGACGTTCGGCGGCGGGAGCACGAGGGAGAAGGGGGTCCCGGACGGGGACGAGGGGGCGCGGAAGGCGGCGGCGCCCTCCCACGCGGCCTGCCACTTCTCCTCGAGGGAACGCGCGTCGAAGCGGGTGGGGAGCTCGGGCGCGCTCACGCGGGCCGACCCCCACCCCAACCGAGGGCGAACGGCGCGCAGACGGCGAGCTCGGCGATCGCGAGGAGTCCCATCGCCCCGAGCGCGAGCGCCGGGGCGACCCCATCGAGGACGCGGAACGAGAGGAGCGGGAGGCCCGCCGCGAGGAGGCCGGGCACGGCGACCAGCACCGCGTACCACCCGCCCGAGTACAGGTTGACGATCGGCAGGCCCGTCGCGCGAGCCCGCCGGAAGAGGATCCCGAGTTCGAGGAACGACGCGGCGAGCACGGCCGGCAGCTCCGCGAGAACGAACACGACGAACAGGACCGGTTGGAAGACCCGCAAGAGGGTGAGTCCGAGCACGATCCCGCCGGCGATCAGATAGATCAGGGCGACCAACGCGACCTTGCCGGTGAGGATCGACCGGTCGGAGAGCGGCAGCGTCCGGCCGTAGGAGTAGGCGATCACCTCGATGGCGAAGAACGCGGGTCCGAAGAAGGTTGCGAGGAGCGCGGCGGTCGCAACGGCGGCGAGGGCAAGCCCGAGCGCGGCCGACGAACCGGGTCCCGTGACGAACGTGAAGAGCCCGATCGCGACCGCTTCCAGGATCGGGAAGATCACGAGGAAGGCGTACCCTGGCATCCGGCTTGCGATCCGCAGGTCCTTCGTCAGGACCGCGCGCGCGGGACGCTGCGGTCGGAGGTCGAAGCGCGCCGGCGGAGCGTCGGCCGGCATGAGCGCGGGGGCGAGCCCCAGGCGGCGCACGGACGCCATCAGCCAGACGATCGACCAGGCAGCGAGCAGCAGGTAGGTCGCGGTGGCTCCCGCGAGGGCCGCCTCCCCGGACGGGTCGAGCCCGAACGCCCCGGGGCCGTGGACCGCGACCGTCGGAAGGACGGCGAACGTGATCGGGAACGCCGAGAGCAGCAGGTCGCGGCCGAGCGCCGGACCGTCCGCGACCGTCCGCCCGATGACCGCGAGGAAGCCGGGCGCCGCGACGACGAGGCCGAACATCGCGAACGCGGGGAGGACCCAGAGGACGAGATACGCCCAGCGCGCCAGGGTACGGCCCCCCCCGCCGCGCGACCCCTGTACGCGCCGTACGAAGAACCGCCCGGTGAGGAGCGCCAGCGAGAGCGCGAACCCTACCGCCGCCACGACTCCCGGGACGATCGCGAGTCCGGCCGCGGCGCCGAGCGTCCACGCCACGAAGAGCGGGGTCGTGACGAGGACGATGATGACGGGCAGGTCGAAGAGCCGGAGGTAGAGCAGTCCGGCCACCCGTCCGAGGGTGCGGTCGTCGATCGGCAACGGCTCGAGGACGGGCAGGACCCCCGACGCGAGGAACGTCGGGATCACCTGGAGCCCCGTCCACCAGAGGAAGGCGACCTCGATCGCGAGCAGGCCGGTGAGCACGCCCATCTGGAAGACGGCCGGGGAGACCACGACCCCGAAGAACGGGGTCGCGACGATCCGGGCGGAGATCTCGAGCAGGAGGCACGCGCCGGCGGCGAGCAGACCGAGGACCGCCGCGACGATCAGCTTGCTCTGGACCACCCGCCGGCGCGCACGCGCCGCGACGAGGCGCGGCGCCCCGGTCGGAGGGAGGTTCCCCTGACGGTAGGCATAGATCGCCTGGAGGGAGAGCTCGCCGAACGCGACGCTGCTGATCCGCCAGGCCTCGCGCCAGCCCATCCTCACAACCCCTCGAGGGCGCGGACCGCGGTATCCAGTCCTTCGCCCTCGCGGGTGAGGCGGAGGAACACCTCTTCCAGCGTCGCGTCGCCCGCCTCGGCGCGTTCGCGCAGGGTGGCGAGCGTCCCCTCGGCCCGCAGCACGCCCCGGTCGAGGATCCCGACCCGGTGGCAGAGCTGCTGGGCGACTTCCATCGTGTGGGTCGAGAACAGGACCCCACGGCCGCTCGCCGCGACGTAGCGGGCGAGCAGGTCTTTCATGATCCGGACCGAGCGGGGGTCGAGGCTGTTGAGGGGCTCGTCGAGCACCAGGAGAGGGGGTTGGTGGAGCAGGGCGGCGACGATGAGGACCTTCTGACGGGTCCCGTTGGACAGCGAGGCGATCGGTTCCTCGAACTCGTTCTCCAGCCGGAACGCGGTCGCGTAGCTCTTCGCGCGGGCCGACGCGGTCGGGGGGTCGAGTCGACGGACGCTCGCGACGAACTCGAGGAACTCCCGGGGCGTCAGCGCCTCGTAGAGGAGCGACGTCTCGGGGACGTACCCGAGCCGCTCCTTGGTGGCGAGACCGTCGTGGACCGCGTCGAACCCGAACACCGCGACGCGTCCGTGCGAGGGCGGGACGAGTCCGACGATCGCCTTGATCGTGCTGGACTTGCCGGCGCCGTTCGACCCGAGCAGACCGTAGATCTCGCCGGGGCGAACCGTGAGGGAGAGCCGATCGACCGCGGGATGCTCCCCGTACGTCACCGAGAGCTCGTCCGCGACGAGCGGGGTGGGTGAGGGACCGTAGGGGACCGCGTCCACGACGCACCTATCGTCGGGCCCGGAGTATAAGCGGCGTGGCGGCGACCGGTCAGCGCGGACGCACGAGCGGGAAGAGGATCACGTCCTTGATCGACGGGGCCCCCGTGAGACCCATCACGACGCGGTCGACCCCGACGCCGATCCCCGTCGCGGGCGGCATCCCGTGGCGCAGGGCGCGGACGAAGTCCTCGTCGAACGCGTACGTGTCGTCGCCCCGGCTCCCCAGCTGCTCGCGGAAGCGCCGTTCCTGTTCGTCGGGATCGTTGAGCTCGGTGTAGGCGTTGCCGAGCTCGAAGCCCCGATAGAACATCTCGAACCGCTCGACCCGGCCGGGTTTGCTGCGGTGGCGCTTCGCGAGCGGTGTCGTCACGGCCGGGTGGTCGACGACGAACGTCAGCCGCTCGAGGTGGGGCTCGACGTAATGCTCGAACAGCTTGTCGAGGAACACCCCGGGGCTCGATGCGTCCGGCACGGTCGAGCCGACGCCGCGCGCGAGCTCCCGCAGCTGGTCCGAGCTCTTCGAGAGCACGTCCGCGATCCCGCTCCGACGCTCGAGTTCGTCCACGAAGTCGACGGTCGCGAACGGCGGGGTAAAGTCCCGGGCTCCCCGCTGGGCGACGGGAGAATTCGGAAGGATCTCGCGGACGCGTTCGGCCAGGTGCGCGTAGAGTCCCTCGACGAGGCGGCGCATGTCGTGGTAGTCGGCGTACGCCCAGTACGCCTCCAGCTCGGTGAACTCGGGAGAGTGGGTGGTGTCCATGTCCTCGTTCCGGAACGTCCGGCCGAGTTCGTAGACCCGTTCCAAGCCTCCGACCAGGAGTCGTTTCAACGGGAGCTCGAGCGCGATCCGCAGCTGGACCTCCGCGTCGAGGTAGCGCGAACGCGTGACGAACGGGCTCGCGGCCGCGCCGCTCGCCACGGGCAGGAGCACGGGGGTCTCGACCTCGAGGAAACCCGCGGCATCGAGGTACCGGCGCATCTCCCGCACGAGGAGCGTGCGGGTCCGGAACAGTTCGCGGGTCTCGGGCGACGCGAGGAGGTCGAGGTAGCGACGACGCAGGCGCTCCTCGACGTCCTGGAGACCGTGGAACTTCTCCGGTGGGGGGGCGATCGCCTTCGCGAGGAGCACCACCGATCGCACGTGGACGGACGGCTCGCCGCGCTTGCTCACCGCCGGGACTCCCTCGGCCCCGACGATGTCCCCGGGGTCGAGGTCCCGCAGCCAGCTCTCGAACTCCGCGGCCCCCATCGTGTCGGCGCGGAGCAGGAGCTGGACGGTGCCGGCGCGGTCCTCGAGGTCGGCGAACGCGGTCTTCCCGTGAACCCGCACGGCCTTCAAGCGTCCGGCCACTCGGAGCAGCTGGTCCGTAGCTTCCTCGCCCGGGCCGAGGGTCGAGCAGCGGATCCGAACGTCCTCGCTCGTGACCCGGCCGACGAACGACCACGGGTACGGCTCGCGTCCCTCGGCCCGCAGGCGCTCGACCTTCGCGCGCCGTTCGTGTTCGAGCGGGGTCTCGTCGGTCACGGCAGCTCGCGGACGAGGAGGCGGAGCGGCCGGGGACGAAAAGCCTGTCGCGCTACGCCGACAGCCCGTCGAGCGCCAGCCGTTCGACCCCGCCCGGCCGGATGAGGGCGAGGTGCTCGGGGACGGCGGGGTCCGGGCCCGCGGCGCGCGCGGGCTCGTGGAGGAGGAGGAACGTCCCCAGGAAGAACTCGGCGGCCGCATCGCCCCCGCCGATCCCGTAGCTCACGTAGTCGGAGAAGTAAACGTGGATCGAGCCGGAATGGCGGCGGCGCAGCGCCTCGAGGAACTTCGCGGTCTCTCCGGGACCCTTGCGCTCGAGCTCGTCGACGAGGTCGCGGAGCAGGGGGCGCTGGCTCAGCCCGGCGAGCCCATCGTAGGCAAGGTAGACGGCGGGCCGGGGGTCCAGGGCGACCACGTCGAGCCGAAGGACTCCCTCTACCGGCTTCGTCCGCATGGGGAGCGGCCTACCCGTCGCGCGTTAAGAAGGCTTCGGCCGACGATCGCGGGTCGTCGGCCACGGAACGGGTTTCGCTAGTGGTCGTGCCCGCCGCCGGGGCCACCGGTGGGGGGCGCGGACTTCTTCGACGCGATGACGTCGTCGATCCGAAGGACCATCGCGGCGACCTCGGCCGCGGAGCTGAGCGCCTGGCGCTTCACGCGGAGCGGCTCGACCACGTGGAGCTTCCACATGTCGGTCGCCTTCCCGTCGGCGAGGTTGACGCCGACGTTCTTGTTCGCTCCGGGACCGTCGTGGCCCCGGCGGAGCTCGATGAGCGTGTTGATCGAGTCGTAGCCGCCGTTCTCGCTCAGCGCCCAGGGAACGACCTCGAGGGCCTGCGCGAACGCTTCGACCGCGAGCTGCTCGCGGCCGCCGACCGTCGGCGCCCACTTGCGGAGCTTGACCGCGAGGTCGATCTCGGTCGCGCCGCCGCCCGGACAGACGACCCCGTCCTCGAGCACGCTGGCGACGACCTTGAGCGCGTCGTTCAGGGAGCGCTCGACTTCCTGCGTGACGTGCTCGGTGCCGCCGCGGATCAGGATCGAGACGGAGCGGGGGTTCGCGCAGCCGGTGACGAACGTCATGTCGTCCTCACCGACCTTGCGTTCGTCGACCTTCGCCGCCGAGCCGAGGTCGGCCGGCGTGAGGTCCTTGAACCCCGTCACGATCTTGCCGCCGGTCGCGCGGGCGAGCTTCTGGAGGTCCGACTCCTTGACCTGCTTGACCGCGTAGATCCCCTCCTTGGCAAGGTAGTGGAGGACAACGTCGTCGATGCCCTTCTGGCAGACGACCACGTTCGCGCCCGAGGCCTTGATCGCCTCGACCATCTTGCGGAACGTCTTGTCTTCCTCGTCGAGGAAGTTCTGGATCTGGCTCGGGTTCTTGATGTTGATCTTGCTCTCGATCTCGGTCTTCTTGATCTCGAGGGACGAGTTCAGGAGGGCGATCTTCGCGGGAGCGACCTCGTTCGGCATTCTCGGGTGACCGCGCTCCTTGTCGAGGATGATCCCCTCGATGAGCTCGGTGTCCGAGATCGTGCCGCCGTGGCGCTTCTCGACCTTGATCTGGTCGACGTCCGCGACGATCTTGTCGCCGCGCGGTTCTGCGATCTTCTGGACGGCCCGCACCGCGATCTTCGCGAGCTGGTCCCGCGAGCCGAAGACGCCCTTCGAACCCATCGCGGTGGTCGCGCAGTCGATCAGGATCGCCTCGTCACTCGTTTTGACCGCCGTGCCAATCTCCGTCTCGAGGAGACGCTGCGCCTCCTGGACGGCCTGTTGGAAGCCGCGGACGATGACGGTGGGGTGGACGTTCTGCTCCAGCAGCGACTCCGAGCGCTTCAGCAACTCCCCGGCGAGCACGACCGCCGTGGTCGTTCCGTCGCCGCATTGCTGGTCCTGGGTCTTGGCGACCTCGACGATCATCTTGGCCGCGGGATGCTCGACGTCGACTTCCTTGAGGATCGTGACGCCGTCGTTCGTGATGGTGATGTCCCCCATCGAGTCGACGAGCATTTTGTCCATTCCGCGCGGTCCGAGAGTCGAACGCACGGCATCGGCCACGGCTCGCGCCGCGGCGATGTTGTTCGACGTAGCACCCTTTCCGCGCTCGCGTTCAGTTCCTTCCTTTAGGACGAGAATCGGCGTACCCTGCAGCATGCTGGCTCACCGATAGTAGCTAAATTGCCCTTCTATATAAAAGGGCCGTCGGGTACGGCGCTGTGTGGAGTCCAGGAATTAGTTCCCCCTGTCCGACGCAGAACTCCCGCCTGGTGGTTGACGTGGCGACGGGCCACCTTGCCCGGCGATGCCGCGCGGCCTATTCCCTCGAAGACTCCCGTGCGCGTGACCCGACTGACCAATCGACAGCTGGTGTGGTTGATCCGCCAAGCCCAGGGATACGGTCGACCCCGAGAGACGCTCGGGCAGATGGCCGCCCGGTGGGGAGTGACCGTACGTTGGCTTCGGAAGCTCGTTCGGCGATGGCGAACCACCGGACGGGTGCCGCAGTTGAACCCCCAGCGGCGGCCTCCCGGACCGCCACTGAGCGAGGAGCAGCAACGGGTGATTCGGGAGGAGTGGTGTCGTTCCCCTCGGGGGGCGACGAAGCTCTACCAGTCGCTCGCCAAGAAGGGCATCCACATCCCGAAGATGCAGATTTACCGATTTGGGAAAGCCCAGGGGTGGGTGGTCCCGAATCCGAGGAAGCAGAGGAAGCGTCGGTATGTCCGCTACGAGCGGGCTCATTCGGGGTCGTTGTTGCACGGTGACTTCCATCGGTCAAGCGAGACGAGTCCGCACTGTATTCTCTGGGAGGATGACGCGAGTCGAATGGTGTTGAGCGGAGGAGAGTTCGGTCAGGCGACGGCGGAGGCGGCGATCGCTACACTGGCGGAGGCGTTGGGTCGAGCGGCCGAGTGGGGCGTGGAGGTCCGCGAGGTCAACACCGATCGGGGCTGCCAGTTCTTTGCGAACCCCCGAGAGGAGCAGGCTGTGGGGCGAGGGCAGTTCGAGCGATTTCTGACGAGTCGGGGGATTCGTCACGTGGTCAGTCGGGTGAATCATCCCCAGACGAACGGGAAGCTCGAGCGGCTCTGGCTGGAGTACGACCGCCATCGGGGGCGTTTCGGGGGTCTGGAGGGGTTTCTGGCGTGGTACAACGGGGAGGTCCACGGGAGCTTGTGGGTGAAGCAGTATGAATCGCCGGGGGAGGCCTGGCAGCGGAAACTGCCGGTCGACGTGCAACTCGGGCTCTTCCTCCGAAGGACGGAAGCGGAGGTGGTATCATGAGTTCTAATAGAGGAAGAAATACCCAGACTCTACACCGACGTAGCAGCGCATGAGACGGGGACGCAACCTTCGGGAGTAGCAACGTAGGAAGCATTGCCACAATCAGCAACATCCCCGGAGATAGTAGTCGAAGAAGAGGGACTCAACGTTGATTGCATCTCCGTAAATCCCCCATCGTCGCTGGGGGAAGCGGCGCTTACCGGATTCGACACTATGACCATCGAAGCGAGCAGCATCGTCCCGGAGCAAATTACTACCCAGACGCGACTAGAACGCCCCCGCAGGACCCATGCGGTCACCAGCGCTGCTCCGCTCGAGGAATCCTGAAAAGCGATCTGTCAGATGATACTTGAGGGACCGCAGCTGGAGCGTCCAACCCCCAACCGCTCATTTAATCACCTGAGCTGTCACACGACCCGAAGGCGATCGGGGTCGTGCGTCAGCCTCAGATATAGCCCTGTTGCGGGCACGAGACTACCCGAGCGTGACCGTTCCGGTTCGTGGGCTCAGGGGCGCTCGCGTCCCTTCTCCGCCCGGTCGAGCGCACTTGAGTCCGAGTGCGGAGAACGCCTGTGGCGCCGTACTTCTTCGCCAATTGATTTCCACAGATTGGAATAAACTCCCACGGACGACTCTTCGGCGGTTGAAATGCAAACCGCCATATGCTGCGGCGAGATCCGGAAGCGCTCAGGGGTTTGGCTGCAAAATCCCCAAGGCAGGAGTGGGATCCCAAGTACGCCCCTTCCGGATCGAAACACCGAAGACCGTCCGTCCGGGGCCGGCAAGAGGCCCGCGCAGGTCGTCGAATCGGGCGGTCACGTGCCGAAGCGCGTTCGGTGTTCCCCCAGAAATGCATCGCGCTAGGCTAAACACGAGAACGACCATTATCGGACGGGAGTAGCGAGCGATGGCGACCGTCGGCGCACCGGCCCCGAACGGTTCGCCCGGAGGGATCGGGTCCCAATTCTACGGAGTCGCCTCCCTGGCGGGGCTCGTCGCGCTCGTCGCGTTCGTCGTGGTGGCTCTCTCGACCCCGTTCGTGTCGGACGCCCAGTACGGCGGGATGTGGCTGTCGGACGTTCTGGTCAACCTGCTGATCCTGGCCGCATTCGCCGGCTGCATCGGGTTCGTGATCCCATGGTACTGGACGAGGGTCGGACCCCGGGACGCCGAGGGGACTGCGCCACGTGCCCGGCACTCTCGACGCGACCTCACACTCGGGTGGGGCTCCGTGGCCTCGATCGTGTTCGGTGCCGGCCTCGCCTTGCTCGCCTCGTGAGTGGCTTCCGAGGCCAGCTGCGGCGGAATCAGTCACGGCCTAGTCCCGATTGTCTGCCCCATTCCTACGGCCCTGACCGGGTGGGCCTCCTTCTTCGGTTGGGTCGGTGCCGCCTTCGCAGTGTTCGGCTTCGCACTAGCCATCGGCCTCGGGTGGCGAGCGGGAACCCGTCCCCGCGTTCGCGCGAGGTCGGAGTCGAGCTCGGGGTTGGTCCACTGACCGCCGGCACCCCAGCGCTCGCCTGGGAACCGGCGGCCGGCACGCCTCTCTGCCTCCGCTGTGAGGACGAAGACGGTATTCTCCTCCCGCCGCCCGGACCCGAGGCCGACCCCCTCGGGGCCGGTCCGGTCACGCGCCCGTGAGATTCCTCGAGAGGGGCTGAAGGACACCGTCGTCACAGCGTAGGACTTCCGGGAGGTCCGGGCTCGCCGACGCCGACCGAGCCGGATCCTCGCCCGACTCGGAACCGGTCGCCGGGGGAGCTTCGACCCGCCGGCGGACGCGCGCACACATATGGGACGTCGCCTCTCCGTCGGCGTCCGCGATGCCCACGATCAACGACATCCTCGTGGTCCAGGACCTCGCCGTGGTCATGCTGGTCGCCCTCGGCATGGCCCTCCTGTTCCGGTGGCTGCGCCAGCCGCTGTTGATCGGGTACATCGTGGCGGGGATGATCATCGGACCGTACACCCCGCCGACGACCCTGATCTCGAATCCGGACGTGCTCAACGCCCTCGCGGAGCTCGGGATCGTGTTCCTGCTCTTCGCGGTCGGTCTCGAGTACCCCATCGCCCGCCTGCGGTCGGTCGGTCGGAAGGCGCTCGTGATCGCGCTCGCCGAGTCGCTCTCGACGTTCCTCGCCGGGTTCCTGGTGGGCCAGGCGTTCGGGTTCACCTTCTACGACAGCCTGTTCGTCGGGCTCGCGATCTCCGTCACGAGCACGGTCATCCTCTCGAGCGCGCTCGAAGACCTGGGCGTCCTCAAGACCGGGGAGACGAGCCTCGTCCTCGGCATCACCGTTATCGAGGACGTCGTCACCGTCACCCTCCTGGGCATCCTCCAGTCGGCGGCCCAGACCGGCCATATCTCGCCGCTCTCGCTCGTGATCTCCCTCACCGTGGTCGTGGTCTTCATCGCAGCCGTCCTCCTCTTGGGACCGCTCAC
>Ga0335074_10001292_pt1 | contig 34091 bp, 22 predicted proteins | sample Lox_Sample_23_FD_206715 | JGI IMG/M metagenome (GOLD analysis project Ga0335074, IMG submission 206715) | Soil microbial communities from Loxahatchee National Wildlife Refuge, Florida, United States - Lox_Sample_2.3 | ecosystem: Environmental > Terrestrial > Soil > Wetlands | place: USA... | reverse complement strand
ACGAGCTCGTCGAAAATTATTTCGTTGATGCGTTCCTGTTGCTCCTCCGTCGGCCTCAGATACTCAATCCCGAAACGGTTCAACTGTTGAGGATAGACAGGGCCTCGCACCAAAAACTTTGTGCCCGTCAGCCCCAGCCTTCGAAAGCCTCTGCTCTTCGCCTCTTTGGCGACCTCCTCGGCAATGTGGAGCCACGGCAGAGGCGAATCAGGTAGGACGTACGGCATGGCTTCGTGAATGGTGTTATCTGGACAAACTAAGAAGTCGGCTCCCGCAGATTTCAAAGTCCGAGCCGAGCGAAGCATCAAATCTGCCACCCCTCGCCAATCGTCATTCGAAATGAACTTCATGTATTCCGCGAGGGAAATCGTGCGCAAAGTAATCTCTGGATGGGCGTGTTTGCCCACGAGCGGCTCTGCCTCCAGACAGATCGTGCGGTAGCAAAGAGCGGCTCCCTCGGCGCTACATCCGACGATGCCAACGTGTCTCATCCCTGATCTAGATTAGCAGCACCGGAGAACTCACGCGGCCCCCAGAACACTAGCAGCCTTTCGGGCGGCGGCAGTCCGCAGGAAGATCACAGCGCCGAAGGTCCCGCCCCCGCTGGAGACCGCTTCCAACGCGGGTATGCTTATTCGTTCCTCCGCGAGTTTCTTGACGATTTCGGCGACCGCGCCGGGGCGGTCGTCGCCCTAAACGCAAAGGGCCGCGCTCTTCCGCAGCCGCAGCTTCGCCTGCTTTGCGGCCGCGACGAAGACTGCGCAGTTTTCTGAGACGAATTCGAGTTGTGCCTTCCCCCTGCTAATCACACTACTTGATTACGCGCGGCGAAGTAGTGTGGGTTCCGAAGTGGTCTCCCTGAGAGATCGCAGCCATACGTTTCCAGGAGGAGCAGCGCCGGCGGCCCTATTACGAACGGCTTGATCCCGGGCGAGCGAACCTGCCCCGTAGACTCAGGCACTGGCTTAGGAGTTTCTTTGGCCGCTAACAGCTCGGCACGGAACAATTGGAAACCGTGGGCGCGACGCACGTGCTTGGTAAACAGATGCTCAGCTTCGGCCGCGCATTCATCTCCTCGAAGGCCGTTTCTCAGGAATTTGCCCAGCGACTCGCGTACGTGTCCATGACGAAACGTTCCACGGTTTCCCAATCCGGGTCCGTGGAAAGCGTCGATGAATCCAATAGCGCTACGACGCGGAGTTCCAACTCTTCCATTCTTCCAGCAGGTCCCCTACCCACGTGCTTCACCCGTAGCTGAAAAACGAAGGATGCGCTGACAGCTAACTTTTGAGAGAGCAAAGACGAACAGGAGGCTCAAAATCCTTCCTGAACCGCGAAGCAGCCATGCCGGTCAATCGACCGCCGCTTCCGCGCTTTCGAGCTTTGCACCGACTGTGATGATCCAGCCCAGGAGGAAAAGGCCATCCGTCCAGAGCGTCGCCGCCTTGGCTTTGTAATTCAGCTTCTGTCTCTCTGCCTCAATATCGACGCGTTCCTGCTGGGTCATGCTCGCCATTATTTGAATGAAGGAGGAAATGTCGGTGTAGGTCTTCGTAGCCAGTTCGGCACTGAACGGCGCATTGTTCCCGCGGATGTTTACGCACCGGCACGATCTTCTGCACTCGGCGAGCGCGTGCGTCATCCTTTCTCAGCTTCGGAATACCACACGATGAATTCTTTCTTATGCGTGAAGGACGAGCCGATGAGTTTTTTGAAGAGCTTCAACGTAGAGGAATGTCCTGACGACAGAAGTGCCGCCTGAATAGCGAGAGGGCTGGTACGATCGGCAGCTCCGCGGTGGCGTGCAGGCGGTCATCTGCCATCCGAAATTGGTGCAGGCTGAGCTCGATCTAATCGACTTCCCCACGATCTGTTCTACGAGACCGGATACTCGATCTATGTCGTCCTACAATCCAGTCGTAGGAGTTCGAGGATCCCCTCCAGTGACTGGTTTCTTCGTATTCGAGTCTGGCAGCACGGATATCCCGGGGCAGGAGCGCGCACAAATGGTTTCAGACTGGTTGTCTCGATTCGGGATTGCACTTGCAGACGGATTGCATGACTGCAGAACTTACAGAGATCCAGAGCCAGCTGCCTGAAGGAATCTTATTGGGTTTCTACGCGCACGTCGGCGAACTTTCGAAAGTCCTGATCGAATGTCGCCACCGGTGTGTCTTCGGCTGCAGCGGTCGCCGCCAGCAAGCAGTCCACGAAATGCACCTCCGTTTTTCGATAGCGTTCCAGCGCGTTGTGGTGAGTTGTCACTCCGCTGATCTCGACACCAGGGCTGGAAATGAGCCTGCCGAGCACCGAGGAGATGTCTCCACGTGGATGCCCATAAAAAGACTCCAGTACAAACACGCACTCGGCCAGAACAGCTGGCAACACTACAATCACTACATCGCCGCGGTCGCAGGCATCGAACAACTTTCCGGCCGCCTTAGCATGCCTCTCATGATCCTGTACTAGGTAGCGAACGATCAGATTGGTGTCGACAAGGGTTCGCTTGCTCACAGGATGCCCTCACGACTACGGGCGGCCTTCGCTGCGGCATCGCGGATTTGGGCGAAGGACATCCCCTTGCCCTTTCTGCTGGCGAGAGTGCCCTTCAATGATCGCGTGCCCGGATGCACCCGAATGGTGGCATGGTCGCCTTCGACCAGGTACTCCAGCTTGTCGCCCGGCTTGATTCGCAACGCCTTGCGAATCTTCCCCGGAATCGTTGTCTGTCCCTTACTCGTTACTGTGGAATGCTGCATCCTAATTTCCCTTGCGTCCTATAAAGTCCTAGCATCATGATTATCCCTTACTTTTTGTTGGTTGGCAACTGTCGGCGTCTTTCTGTATATCGTCTGCGGGCCTTCCGCTGTGTCGACGGCCTATTTAGGCGGGAACTTTCCTCTCGCCTTAGTGGCTTCCCTGATTGTGGCCACGGCTGCTGAATACACCGTCCGTATTTGCTCGCGTCGTCCACGCGGGGGATTGGACCAGGCCGCCGAATTCCACTCGTACAGCGGGATAGTTGCTCTCATGCAAGGCTTCGGAGTAATGCCATTCCTTCCCACTCGAAACAATGAGGTGGTCGCCGAAAGCACCGGGGCACGCGGCATTGCAGGCCAGAAAGGTACGACCGTCAGCGCGGTCAGATCGTCATAGTGTCCGTTGTTGGCTTCCTCGCCCGCCATAACAACCGCGCCCGCGATTTCCTTTCCATCCACCGACAGGGACCGCCTGATGCATACCCGAAGTTCCGTCATCAGCGCCGCCTGCCACCGCGATCAGGATGTTCTTTTTCGCCCAGTCGCTCCCGCTGAACACCTCCCGCAGTTGGGCGAAATTGACCTTGAACTGGGTGGCACCGTACGCGAGCGCACTTCGACTATCTGTTAGTGAAGGATCGGCGCTCTTGCCAAGTCGGATCCATTCCTCGCGAGTGCAGTCAAAGCGATCGTCATGCGCATTGAATTGCAGACGTGAAAGAATGCGCCGGACCTGGACGAGATGATCGACATCTTCCGGACTAACTAAGAGGTGAAGATTCACGAACCCTGCTCTCGCGGCCAGATCGAGCCAGACCTCGATATTCGGAAAGATAAGCCGAACATCGGCAAGGCGCCCGGGAGTACGATGCCGAAGCACCTCTTCGTGTGTGTCAGTGACGTAATAGTCTGTAACACCGATAGCTTCGATCTTGGGTGTGGCATTTTCCAGCGCGGTGAGGTAGTTCGTCCACGCATCACCGCCTCCGAACTGGTTGTTCAGAACGGTCCCCGGCGCATGGATGTGAGGTTCCCATCGCCGCCACTCCGATCCTCGATTGATTCCCACTCTGCGCCCCGCACACATCGTGTGTGTGCTGCGTGAGGCCGCGTGGAAGAAAAACGACAGCTGCGGCTAACGCGCCATACACCAGCGTCCGCCAGCCGAACCGAGCACCTTCACTCGTTGAACTTGGTCTCACTCTGTCGATTGTTCCTGGTGATCGACGGCTCTACACTTCGCACAATTAACCTCGGTGCTTTAGCGAGCAACATCCAGCGGGCACAATCAGAACCGAACTCCCGGTAAGTCCGCTTCGACGACCCCAAGCCCGTTTCTCGCCCGCAGTGGTCACTGGTGCGCTTATCCGGCTGATCGGGACTTGAGAATGTTTTCTGTTAATATCCTGCAATTGAATGCAACGGAAAGAACCTAATTACGGATTGGATGCCCCGGGCCTTGTCCGCGGGTTTCTTTTTGGCGGCCCCGCGCTGTCTGCGGCGGGGTATTTCTCGCTCGAATGGGCTACAGCACGAAATTTCGGACCTTTGATCGGCATTGGTTATTCGATGTTTTATTGCGGCATCGTTTTCTTCATCGAGTCTTTCCTGCTGATGGCCAGCAGCTATTATGGGAAATTTCGCGCGCGGGACCGGCTCCTCGACAGTCTGCATCTTCGCGGGGATGAAACGGTGCTCGATGTAGGTTGCGGCCACGGACTCCTGCTGATCGCCGCCGCGAAAAGACTGCCGCGCGGTCGCAGTATGGGGATCGATCTCTGGTCTCAAGTGGACCAGGGAAAGAACTCGCGGGAAGCAACATTACAAAACGCCACGCTCGAAGGAGTCGCCGAACGGGTGGAAGTGCGAGATGGCGACATGCGAAAGTTGCCCTTCGCCGACGCCTCAGTGGATGTCGTTGTGGCCAATCTTGCAATCCACAACATTTCCAGCCGCGGCGGGCGCCGCGAAGCAATCTCCGAAATTGTACGCGTTCTGAAATTCGGCGGACAAATTGCGCTGATGGATTTCAAGCACGTCGGCCAATATTCCGAAGACTTGAAGAAAAACGGTATTGGCGATGCCCGCGTTTCCGGACCTATCTTTTGGATTTTCCCGCCAGTTCGAGTTGTCCGTGGCCACAAATCCTAACCAAGAACATTTGCGCGGCTTCGCGGCTCCAATCGTCGCAAGGCGGTGTAATCTGCGCAAGAGACGCCTCCCGAAATGTTGATCCCACGTTTGGAGAGGGCCTGTGAAGAAACAGAGATACGTTTTGAAGGCGACGGCCGATCGTCTCGGCGTGAGTCTCGAAGTCTTAAGCGCGGAGATGGATGCGGTTACTCAAGGCCAGCAATTGTTGAGTCTGGTGCAATCGCGCACCGAGTCGCGGCCGGATGCGCTTATCGTGAAGCCGGTGAGCGCATCGCGATTGCCTCGCGTGGCCGAGGCAGCCGTAGCATCGGGCATTGCGTGGGTGGTGAGCAATGCGGAAGTCGACTACCTAGGTACGCTGCGCAAGAACGCCAAAGTCCGCGTATTCGTTGTTTCGCAAAACCACTTGGAAGTGGGCCGCATTCAGGGCCAACAGATTGGCGCAATTTTGCCAGACGGCGGCTCGGTGCTTTACCTGCGCGGGCCGGCGATGAGTTGGTGGGCCACTAAGCGATTTGAGGGATTGGAAATCGCTAGACCCAAGAATGTCGAGGTGAAGAGGGTAAAGGTCCGAGGATCGACAATCGAAAATGCTTGCAAAGAAGTTTGCTCGTGGTTGAGCCTAACGCGGGCACGGCCGGAGGGCACGAACCTTATCATGATCATGGCGCAGAACACGGACTTCGTGCTCGGAATTATGAAAGCGCTTGAAACCAACACGTCCGGGTCGGATCGAACGAAATTGCTGGCGCTACCACGCGCGGGTGTGGGAACCTAAAACCGCGTTCGGCCGTGTGTGAGCCAGGGAGTGTTGACAGCTGCGGTGGTTACATCCTTGACGTTGGACAAGACCGTAGAAATCTTGGCGCGGGCCATGACCGAAGGCCGACAGCCGCAGGAACGAACATTCGTCGAAGCGTATTCATATTCGAACCTGGAAGAACTCGCCAAGAACTGGAAACGAAAAAGGGCGTAGTACTCCTCCGGCTACTAAACTGCAACCCAGTGTTGCGTCGACCTCCTGAGCTAGCACTGCAAATCGTACATTTGACGAGGCCCAAATCGGAAAGGGCCGGCTAACAAAAAACCGGCCCCTGGGAACAAGTTTGTTTGTGGGACTTAACGCCTACCAGCGGCGGCAGCGGCCTGTTCGAGCAGCGGCGCAGCTTGAGCAACATCCGCAACGCCAAAAATAATTACTGGCGTGTTGGAGCTTGGTTCAACTCCGCAATAAAGGTAGTTGATGTTGATGTTCGCGTCGCCCAATTTTTGCGCGGCGCGCGCCAGTTCTCCCGGTCGGTGCGCAAGGTTGACCCTGACAACCTCAGTTTCCGCGTAGGTAGCCCGCTCCTTGTCGAGGACGGCACGCGCTTTGGTCGGATCATCAAAGACAAACCGCGTCAGCGATTTTCCGTTGGAGGGAAACGACTGCGCGGCGGCGATGTTCACGCTGCCGTCGGCTAGTGCCCGGCAGATTTTGCCAAGCGCTCCGGGCCTATCTTCCATCGTAACCGCGAATTCTTTAGCTTTAGACATAATACAAACCTCCTCTTAAGAGTTCAGTGCAGGGCTGGACGCGCTGAGCCGAGAAACACACGCCTGCAACATGTGAAACGTCGGAGTTAGAAGTTGGACTCAATCCTGCGCGCAACGTAACCGCGCCTTAATTGTGGTCCCCGGCTCTCCTTGTGAAAAATCGGAGATCCTTCCGGAATGATCGCTTCCTGAGGCACTCTGTAGACGTCCCCGAGCCCCGCCACATCTAGGCGCCCGGATCGTTGAGTTCATCCCACCAAACTTCCGACAGCGTAAACTTCTACTGTGGTTCGACCGATTTTGTCTTCACTTGTCCCACGCGCCGAATCCTCGTTCCTTTCCAGAAAGGTCGGAGGCGTGTGCTCTCGGCCACTCACACATACTGCCCATTCGTAGGGCTGTCAATACGCAGAATACCCGGTCGATTTTTGAGGTATGTCCTTGCAAGCTGTTATGGCCCCGCCAGCCAGTTCCTCCTCGATCATTTCCTGCTTCGCCGCTGGCTCTCAAACCTGCGACTTTGAGTACCGTGGCAACGCGCCATGACCGATCGATGACCAGCACGGCGGTGGCCGATAACCACCAGCGGAGTTCGAAAACCACCAACCTGCGACGGAAATATTTGCCGTGCGTCACCAAAGTTACATCTCGTACCCTGCTGAGCATAAAGGAGTTGAATCCGGGACGAAGTCCTGCCGACGTTTGGATGCCTTCATGCATTGAAATCAGCGCTACGGTATGACTACTACAGTTGGAGGGGATCGCGTGAACAATCGAAAAGTACTACTGATTTTTTTGCTGGCTGCGGCACTATCCGCGTTGTCAGCCTGTCCGACATTGGCGCAGGCGCCGCCACCGCTGGATCAATCAGCGCCCGCGGAGCAGGCACCGACGCCGCCGTTGCCTCAGCAGCCAGCTCCGCCGCCCGCAAACTCCCAGGCGCCACCAGCACCCGAAACGCTACCGCCGCCACCGGCATACACGCTTGAGCAACTTAACCAGATGGTCACGGCAGTTGCACTCTATCCGGACCCTTTGCTCGCGCAGATATTTGCGGCTGCGACGTATCCCGACCAGATTCCCGACGCCGCTCACTGGGCGGAACAACACGATTACCTCACCGGCCAAGCGCTCGCTGATGCGATCCAGGCGGACCAACTTCCATGGGACCCCAGCGTTCAAGCCCTGCTGCCATTCCCTTCCGTGCTACATATGATGGCTTCCGACATGCCGTGGACGACTGCCATCGGCGATGCGTTCTTAGCGCAACAACAGGACGTGATGACCGCCGTACAGCGTGACCGCGCCGAGGCGTGGCAATATGGCTATCTGCGCAGCAATAGTCAGGTAGTCGTCGCTAGCGGACCGTACATTACCGTCATGCCTGTGAACCCCGCGTTTGTCGTGGTGCCGTATTACAATCCTGCGGTGGTTTTTGCCGCCCCAGCACCGGGCTTTTTCGTCGGCGGCGCGATCCGATTCGGCTTCGGTATTTCGGTCGGCGTGGCATTCCGGCCATGGGGCTGGGGTGTCGTTGGCTACAATCGATTTGACTGGGGCGCACACCGAGTATTCATAAACGCTGCCCCATGGGGACGAACGTGGGCGAATCGCGCCGTCTATGTTCACCCTTATCCTGCGGTTCGGCGGTTCGCTCCGTCCCGCCGTACTGTCGGAGCGCGTCCAGCGCGTCCGGCACGTTCGGCGACTGGCCGCCAGCGTCAAACCGATCGAGAGGTACGATCCAAGTCCAAGCAACACCACGACGATCACGATTCGAAGTAATTCGTAAGTTGCGGTGGCGGGGCAAACCACCACGAAACGGCCCGCCACTGCGGCTCCCGGCGCGACATCAATGGGGAGCACGAAATCCTTCAACAGCCCGCAAAGAAGCCGCAAGAAAAAAACCGATGCACTGCAAAAGAAACTCTTTTTACAGCGGTCGCGTCTAGGTTCGAATGAGACAGATGCTGGTCCAGTGACCCCGCGTTCCCGTCGCTGGCAAAACCAGCTGGAGACGACCATGACTGCCGCCAAAAAATCGCTCCCGTGCGTTCTTGCCTTTTCGCTGGGTGTTTACATGAGTCTCGTCTGCATCCTGCCCGTTCGCGCAGCGGTGCCCGGGAACTCTTCCGCTGCAGGCGCCGCGCAGAACCAACTCGCGCAGCAAGTGGGCACGATCAAATCCATTCAGGACGGCGAAGTCATCATGACGAACGATCGCGGCGCGGACATAGCCGTGCGGGTGGCCGACAACGCCAAGATGGTCCTTGTCGTCCCCGGCGAAAAAGACTTAAAGAATGCAACGCCCATCCGGCTCTCGGATCTTCGTAGCGGCGACCGGATTCTCGTGCGAGGGGAGGGATCGGCAGACGGAAAGTCATTCACCGCAATCGGAATCATTGCCATGAGCCATTCGGATCTGCAAGCCAGGCGGGAGCAGGAACGCGTGGCATGGCAGAACGGCATTGGAGGGCTTGTCAAAAACGTAAACGCCAGCAGTGGCACGATCGTGGCGTCCGTCGCCGCGGCGGGAGCAACAAAATCTGTAACCATCAATGTGACGAAGAACACGATCGTGCGACGCTACGCGCCTGATTCAATTCTCTTCGGCGACGCCAAGCCGGCGGGAATCGGGGACATCAAGCCGGGGGATCAATTGCGTGCGCGCGGCACTCCAAGCGCTGACGGGAATGAATTTACGGCAGACGAGATAGTTTCGGGAACTTTCCGGAATATCGCCGGAACCATTTTAAGTACAGACGTTAATGCGAGAACGATTTCAGTGAAAGACTTCGTGTCGAAGAACCCGGTGACAATTCACATCACAGACCAGTCGCAGCTGCGTACTCTGCCTGCGGAGTTAGCGGACCGGCTCGCGTTCCAATTCAAACGCGCGTCGGCTGCCGCCGTTGCGGGAAATGCCTCGAACGCGAGTGTGTCCGGGACAAGACCGGATGAAACGCTGCACGAGGCGCCGCGCGCAGCCGGTGAGAGGCGCGGGGGCAATAGGAGAGACTTGCAGCAGTTACTGAAGGGGATCGCGCCATCGGACATTGCGAATTTTCACGCCGGCCAAGCGGTGTTGGTCGTTGCCACGGAAGGTTCGCAGGCAGGGGAAGTGACCGCGATTACAGTGCTTGGGGGTGTTGAACCAATCTTGGCCGCCGCGCCGTCCAGTGGTCAGGAAATGACTTTGTCGCCGTGGAATCTGGGTGGTTCTCCAGCGATGGGCGGGGACGATAACAGTCAATGACCACGGGGCTCGGAACGGGCGTGCTCGGACTGATTTTCAGCAAGAGAATTATCGGCGGGTTTCCAGCCTTCCCCTCGATCGCAGCGATGTTGTTCATCGCCATTGTTACCGCGCCGTGCCTTCGCGCGCAGACCTCCGGTTCTATTCACGGTCAAGTGTTCGACCCGACCGGTGCACTGGTACCGAATGCCTCAATCGCCGTGATTCCGCCTGCCGGAGCTCAGCTTCGGACGAAGACCAATGGCCGAGGCACCTTTGTGTCGGCTGGTCTTGCCCCCGGGAAATACACCGTTCAGGTCGCCGCTCCTGGATTCGCCACGTACCAAGCCGAGGTGAACGTCGCAAATGGCAAGGTCCAAGAGCTCAAGATTCACCTCGTGCTTGAGGAAGCGCAGCAGCAGGTAACCGTTTCCGGGAACGCACCGACCCTCAGCGTGAGTCCCGAAAAAAATGCCGGGGCGATCGTTATTTCAGGAAAGGAACTGGACGCCCTGCCGGACGACCCTGATGAATTGCAGAGCGACCTCTCCGCGCTGGCCGGACCGTCCGCTGGCCCCAACGGCGGCCAGTTCTACATTGACGGCTTTACGGCGGGTCAACTCCCACCAAAATCAGCGATTCGTGAGATCCGCATCAACCAGAACCCTTTTTCTGCCGAATACGACAAGGTCGGATACGGCCGCGTTGAGATTTTCACCAAGCCTGGTACGGACAAATGGCACGGCCGATTTGCCGTTAACGGAAACGATTCTGCCCTGAACTCGAAGAACCCCTACTTCCACGAGGAGAGCGCAACGGTCGGCTATCCGCCGTACTACTCAACCCAGTACAGTGGAGACTTAAGTGGGCCACTCAGCAAGAAGGCCTCGATATTCCTAGATGCTGACGTGCGGGATATCAATGATCTCTCGATTGTGAGCGCCGAGACGTTGAATCCTGCCTTCCAGATCGTTCCATACAGCACCGCGGTACCCGCCCCACGCACCCGGGACAATGTGGGCGCGCGCTTCGATTACCAGTTGTCCGCCACGAACACGCTGTCCGTGCGATACCAGTATTATCGGGACAACGAGAAGAACGAAGGTATCGGCGGGTTCACGCTGCCATCACAGGGCTACAACGAGCTAACAACGGAACAAACCGTGCAGGCCAGCGACACGCAAACGATCGGCCCGAACGTCGTAAACGAAACGAACTTTCAGTACCTGCGTGACGGCACGAATGAAAATCCCTTGAGCACCGCCATTTCGCTGGTCGTGCAAGGGGCCTTCAACGGGGGCGGAAGCAATACCGGCACGGTGCTGGATACAACCAATCACTACGAATTGCAAAACTACACCTCGATTCAGCATGGAAAGCATTTCACAAAATTTGGTGCACGGTTGCGTGGCGTTATGGACTCGAACTTCTCCACCGAAGGTTTCAACGGAGAGTATTTTTTCCCATCGATACAAGCCTATCAGTCGCAACTGGAAACCGGTGCGCAGACCGCCAGTCAGTTCTTGCTGACGGCCGGACCCACTGCTTCAATTCCCGGAAATCCCCTGGCAAAAATCTCGGAGGTCGATGTGGGGGCTTACGTCGAGGACGACTGGCGCGTGCTTCCTAACGTTACGTTGAGTTATGGATTGCGTTTCGAATCCCAGAACGACATCAGCGATCACGCCGACTGGGCGCCGCGGCTCGGGCTGGCATGGGGATTCAATCGCCGGCATAACGCTCCTCAAACGGTAGTGCGCGCCGGATATGGAATCTTTTACGACCGCTTCGAATCAAGTTACGTTCTGCAGGAAGCCCGTATGAATGGAAACCTGCAGGCCCAATATCTTTACCCCGACCCCACCTTCTATCCCGGACTTGTGCCAACCGAGCTAGTACCGCCGTCCGTCTACCAGCAGGCCAAGCTGCACGCGCCCTACGTCATGCAGACTGCGGTCAGTCTTGAACAGCAGTTAACTAAAATCGCCAATCTTTCAGTCTCTTACCTGAACTCGCGCGGTGGCGATCAACTGTTGACCAACAACATCAACATCCCGGTTCCGGGTACTTACACCTACCCTTATTATTCGAGTCCTTCAATTGGCGTGCGACCCAATCCAGCCTTTGAAAACATCTATGAATTCCAGTCCGGAGGAATTTACCGGGAAAACCAGCTGTTCGTGCAGACCACCGTGCGCGCAGGCGCAAAACTGATGCTGTTTAGCTATTACACTCTGACGTATGCGAATAGCGACACGTCGGGCGCCACCGATTTCCCATCCAATCCCAACAATCTGCTCGAAGACTACGGACGCTCGCCTTACGACGTGCGCAATCGCTTTTTTCTCGGCGGCACGATCGGATTGCCTTACGGCCTGCAGCTCAGCCCGTTCATGATTGCTAGCTCCGGCTATCCCTACAACATTACGTTAAGCCAGGATCTCATCGGCACTGGGCAGTTTAACCAAAGGCCCTCGTTCGCGAACGGTGCCACGGGCGCAGACATCGTGACGATACCAGGAGTCGGTTCTTTCGACACTGTGCCGCCACCTGGGGCCACGCCGGCGCCGTTTGACTACCTCACCGGACCGGGCCGGTTCACGCTGAACCTGCGGTTGACCAAGACCTTCGGCTGGGGTGAAGGCTCGGGCGGTGGCGCAAACTTCGGAGGCGGTGGGCGCGGCGGCGGTGGCGGAAGAGGCGGACGAAATCCTTTTTCAGGAGGCACCCGGGGGCTATTCCAATCGCCGGCGGCCAAGAAATATAACATTACGCTGAGCATCAACGCGCGAAACGTATTTAATCATGTGAACCCGGCGACGCCATCAGGTGTGCTGAGCCCGCCGACAGCTGAGAACCCGCAGGCTACCGCCTCGCCATTTTTCGGTGTCCCAAATGCTCTAGCAGGCGGGTCCTTTTCGACCAGTTCGGCCAATCGGCAAATCTACCTACAAGCGGCTTTCAGTTTCTGAACGTGGGCACGGGGGCAAACCACTAGGGCCGGAGGTTGGTACCGACCGCATCTTCGGTCTCTCTGGAAGAGGAGAATAGCTTTCGCGTGCCGGTTGCGCGAACTCTCCTGCACGCCATTCGCGCTGCTGCAATCACGCATCGCTGCACCCGTAACTCTCCCGACGATTTCCGCCTCTGAACGGTAATCGACGCGGCGAATATTGTGGTGAGACAGGGTATGCGGAATTACGATTAGCTTCCCGCCGTCCACCTGGCACCAACTGCAAACGTATCCGAGCAGCAATTCCACAAAGTAAATCGGGCGGTCGAATTCCGTTTTCCATCTTTCCCCAGTGATCGTCCGCAGTGGTGGCGACCAGGAATCGAGGATCACGAAAGATCCGAGCCGCGGCGCCATAGTTGGGGTGGTGCCGCAGTCGTCCAGGGATCGGGCGAAGTTGCGGAGCTTGCTAGGAGCGTGCATAACCTGGTTGCACGTTTGACCGCAAGCCGACAGACAGCGTAGTGCGCCCAATACCTATAGTCACTCAATGACGCGAGCGACGGAAGATCCGCAACCAGGGAACGAGAAGGACGCGCCGGCAATTCTCAGCGCGCCCCTAGTGCTGGAGTTTGTTGTCCACACTGGGAGGTTTTTGCGCGACTTCGGCCGATGTGGGCAGCCGCGAGACGTCCCATCCGCCGCCTAAAGCCTGCACCAGCGCGACAGCGTCGGTCATTTGAGTGATATGCAAAGTTACCAAGGTCTGCTCGTCACCGAGTAGAGTGTCCTGCAAAGTGACGACGTCAATGTACGGATCAATCCCTACCTTGTATCGATACGTCTCAAGATTCACATCTTGTTGGGCGCTCTTAACCGCCTGCTCCTGCAGTACGATCTGCTTGGATAGGATACGAGTCGCTGCAAGATAGTCTTCCACCTGTTGGAAGGCGGTCAGCACCGTCTCTCGGTAGGCGGCCAAATCCGCATTATAAGCTGCGACATATTGGCGGAGTGCTGGCTGCAGCTCTTCATCGAAGAGGGGTTGCGATAGGGAACCGCCGATCGACCAAAATCGGCTGGGCCAACTCAGCAACTGATGCAACAGCGAGGTTTCGGTGCCCGCTCCGACAGTTAACGTGATCGCGGGATAAAAGGCAGTATACGCCACACCGAGTTCGGCGTTGTCTGCGGCCAGCAGCCGCTCCGCAGCGGCGATGTCTGGTCGCCGCTCGAGCAGAAGCGAGGGTACCCCGATCGGAATAGGTGGCGGGCTCTCCGTGAGCCCCCGATTGGGAATGGAGAACTGCGAGGCGGGCTGGCCCACCAGGACGGCAATGGCGTGCTCGTACACCGCCCGCTCGACGCCGAGGTTAGTCACGGTGGCTTCCGCGGTTTCAAGGGTGTTCTGCGCCTCGCCGACCGAGATGTAGTCGGTGATGCCGGTTTCATACTGTGCCTGTGTCAACGCCAGCGACTGAGTGTAGGCCTTGATGGTTTGATTGTAGAGATCGATGAGGGCGTCCTGCCCGTGAATCTCCATGAAATACTCCGCCAGGGCGGCTTGTTCGCTCAGCCGTTCATCTGCCAAATCCGCTCCGCTAACCTGCGCCTCGTACTCCGCGTAACGTACTTCCTTGCGCACCCTGCCCCAGAGGTCCGGTTCCCACGAAGCCTCGAGAGGGAGTTCAAAGACGTTCGACGTAGACCCGGTATTGGCTGAGGAAGTCCGGATAAGATTTCCCGAGGTTTTCGAGCGCGTATAGGATGGGCCGGCGGCTAAAGTGGGGTAGTACTGCGCGTGGGCTTCGCCGATGAGGGCACGCGCCTCAAGAAGATTTTCGAAGTATTGCTTTATCGTCTGGTTGTTGATGTTCATCTGCGCTTCGAGCGCATTGAGCTCGGGATCGTTGAAGATCGTCCACCAATCGCCACGCAATTTGGTGTCTTGCGGCTGAGCGACGGTCCAGGGCCCGTTGTTCTTGAAATTCGCTGGCGACTCTTTGAAGGCTGCCGGTGCCTGGGTAACCGGTGGGTGATACTTAGGTCCGGTGGCGCACCCAGCCAAGGCGCAAACGGCCACGATCGTACCTCCAATTGAAACGCGTCTGCGCATCCAAAACTCCCCTTTCGCGGGTTGCAGTCAGAATTTCAGTTCGCCTGCCCTGCCGGTAAAAATCCATTCACAGCCGCCGACTCGCCTGAAGAAGCAGGAAGGAGCCATTACCATCTCGCTCACGACCAGCGCTACGTCACTTCGGGGACGGATTCGACCGCGGGAACGTGGCTTAGGCTCTTTCGGATCGAGCGTATGCGAAGCCGATCCATGTAGAGATAAATTACAGGCGTCGTAAAGAGCGTAAGAGCTTGGCTGACGATCAAACCACCGGCAATCGCGATGCCCAGAGGCCGGCGGAGTTCCGAACCGGTTCCTGTGCCAAAGGCAAGCGGCAATGCGCCAAAGAAAGCGGCTCCGGTAGTCATGATGATAGGGCGAAAGCGCAGCATACAAGCTTCGAAGATGGCATCATGCGGGCTTTTGCCCTCCTCGCGCTGGGCTACGAGCGCGAAGTCGATCAGCATGATCCCGTTTTTCTTCACCAAGCCGATGAGAAGCAAAATGCCGATAATGGAAATCACATTCAGGTCGCCCTTGGTCACGATGATGGCCAACATGGCGCCGGCGCTCGCGGACGGTAAACTGGAAATGATCGTCAGGGGATGAACCACACTCTCATACAGAACTCCGAGCACAATGTAGACAGCCATTATCGCCACAAGAATCAGGATTGGCTCAGTTCGGAGCGACTGCTCGTAAGCCTCCATCGTTCCCGAAAAGAAGCCATGGATGCTTGAAGGAAGGTTCAATTGCTCCGTCATGCGGGTGACCCGCGCGGTCGCCTCGCTCATAGCCACTCCGGGGAGGAGATTGAACGAAACCGTTACCGAAGGAAAAACGCCTGTGTGGTTGACGAAGATTGGGATGGTCGTTGTTTTCGCGCGAGCTATCGCGTCGAGGGGAACGGGGCCGTTGGCACCGGCGGCCGGATAGGTATATTGGAGCCCCAACGGCGATTGCCAGAAACTCGGCGCGGCCTCCAGGACGACGTAATACTGATTCTGCGGCTCGTACATCACGGAGGCCAAGGACTGTCCAAACGAGTCATAGAGGGCGGTATCGATGTCTTGCGCCGTCAGGCCCACTTGGGCCGCGGCCACCCGATTGTAGGTCACGTACTCGTCCAACCCCCTGCTCTGTTGATTCGTGTTTACGTCTTGTAAACCAGGGATCCGCTTCATATGGTCCAGCAGGATCGGCCCCCACTTATCGAGGTCTGAGGTGTTATCGGATTCGATATTATATTCGTAAAGAGCCGCGCTTCCTCGCGCCCCTACGCGTATGTCCTGGGCCGCCTGTAGAAATACGGACGCTACGGGCAGGCGATCTAGTTTGGGCTGCAACCGGTCAATAACCTGCTGGGCGCTGGCCTTGCGCTCCTCGATACCATCTCCTATCGGTTTGAGCGTTATGTACATGAAGCCGCCGCGATCGGTCACATAGCAGTGGGTGTGAGCTACGGCGGGATCCTTCATGACCGTATCGACCAGCTCCTTCGCGGAGTTATTCATCACGGAGAACGAGGCATCCTGCGGCCCCTGCAAGTGACCCATAACGGCGCCGGTGTCCTGCTGAGGGAAAAAACCCTTGGGGATGATGTAGATGATCACCGCGTTCAGAGCGAGGACCATCAGCAGTATGATGAGCATCAGACCGCGATTGTCCAAGGCCCACAGCAGGGCGCGGCGATAGCTTGCCAGCATGCCCGTGAAGAATTTTTCACTCGCGCGGAAGAGGGCGCCATGCTTTTCTTCGGCGTGTCCCCGCAAAATGTGGGCGCACATCGTCGGAGTCGTGACCAGAGAAACCAGCATCGAGATGAGGATCGCGGTCGCCATCGTCATGGCAAATTCATGGAACAGGCGTCCGACGATACCGCCCATGAGCAAAATCGGAATAAAGACGGCGACCAGCGATGTGCTCATGGTGAAGATCGTGGGCCCGATCTCTTGAGAGCCCTTTAGAGAAGCGGCCAGGGGCGACATGCCCGTCTCGATATGGCGTGAAATGTTCTCCATAACCACGATGGCGTCGTCCACAACGAACCCGGTAGCGATGGTAAGCGCCATCAGCGAGAGATTATCCAGGCTGTAGCCAAGCAGGTACATAACACCGAAGGTACCGACGATCGAGACCGGCACAGAGACGAGGGGAATGAGGCTGGCTTGCCAGTTGCGCAGAAAAATGAAAACGATAAGGATAACCAGCATTACCGAAATGCCCAGCGTTTCCTCGACATCCCGTAAGGAAGCTCGGATCGTTGTGGTACGGTCCATGCCGATGCTGAGTTGAATGCCTTGGGGAATGACGGCCTTAAGAAAAGGGAGTTCTGCTTTGATGCGCTCGATGGTGCTGATAATGTTCGCATTGGGCTGACGGAAGACAATGACGAAAACGGCAGGCTTGCCGTCGCCATAGCCGGCGTTCCGGACATCTTCAGCTCCATCGGTCACCGTCGCGACTTGCGAGAGACGCACGGCCTGGCCATTGCGGTAACCGACGATCAGTGGCCGGTATTGGCTGGCATGGGTGATTTGCCCGTTTGTGACGATTTGAAACGTCTGGGAGCCGTAGGAAATTTGGCCGGTTGCCATGTCCGAATTTTCTCCGGCCAGTAAGGTTCGGACATCGTCCATGGTGAGCCCATAACTATTTAGCTGGGCGGGATTCACATCCACGCGCACGGCGGGCAGCGAAGATCCTCCGACGGTAACCTGACCCACGCCCTCAATCTGGTCGAGCTTCTGCTCGATGATCGTGGAAGCGGCGTCATACATTTCCTGCCTGGTGTATTTGTCAGAAGTGAGGTCCAGAATCATGATCGGAGAATCGGCGGGATTGACTTTCCGCCAGCGCGGCTGAGAGGGGAGGTTCGATGGCATGTAGGTTCGCGCCGCATTGATGCCTGCTTGGACGTCGCGCGCCGCCGCATTAATGTCGCGGTCAAGAGCGAATTGCAAATTGATCGAGGTGCTTCCCTGTTCGCTTTGCGAAGTCATCTCCGTGAGGCCGGCGATATTGGAGAATTGCCGTTCCAGAGGAGTGGCCACTGAGGAGGCCATGATCTCTGCGCTGGCCCCCGGCAGGCTCGCCGAAACCGAGACGGTAGGAAAGTCGACCTGCGGCAACGGGGAGACAGGTAAAACGGTAAACGCGATGGCTCCCGCGAGCGCGACGGAAAGGGTCAGCAGGGTGGTGGCAACGGGTCGTCCGATAAATGGGGCTGAAAGATTCATACCCTAACCCACGGATGGATAAAGCGAACTCGCTTTCTTTGCGTGGGAGAATAGCCTGGATGCCTTGTCGAAAAAGATATAAATCACAGGCGTGGTGTACAGAGTAAGGACTTGACTCAACATCAACCCGCCCACCACAGTAATGCCCAAGGGCCGGCGTAGCTCCGAACCGTAGCCCGAGCCAAAAGCCAGCGGAACCCCGCCCAACATGGCGGCCATGGTGGTCATAATGATGGGTCGGAAGCGAAGCAAGGAAGCCTCATAAATAGCATCGGTCGCATTCAACCCGCGTTGTCGCTCCCCCTCGAGAGCGAAATCCACGATCAGAATGCCGTTCTTATTCACAATGCCTATGAGCAAGATGATCCCGATGATACCGACTACGCTCAGGCTCTGGCCGAAAAGCATCAAGGAGAGAAGTGCGCCCAGTCCCGCCGAAGGCAGCGTGGAAAGAATCGTTAGGGGGTGGATGAAACTCTCGTACAGCACGCCGAGAATGATGTACACCGTCGCCAGCGCCGCCAAAATAAGCAGCCCTTCATTGGAAAGAGAGCTTTGGAATGCAGCCGCTGTGCCTTGGAAGCTTCCTTCCAAGCTGACCGGAAAATGCGACTGCTCCTGCACTTTTTCAATGGCGTCAATTGCTGTACCTAGAGCGGCGTGGGGCGCCAGGTTGAAGGATATTGTTGCGGAAGGGAATTGCCCTTGGTGGCTGATCGAGAGCGGAGCGGTTCCCATGGACATGTGAGCTACGGCAGCGAGCGGAACGGCATTGCTTGGCGTCGTCGAGACGTTGTTGATGCCGGAGGATTCACCAACCGTTATGGCGGATGCTGGCGGTGTCATGACGCCGGAGGATGGGGTGTAAAGCGGGCCTGCCGTCGTGGTTGCGTTCGAGCCGGCCGCGGACCCGAGACTCGTTGTCGCGGCCGGAGTCGTATTCGCTTGTATGTAGATATTGTTCAGCATGGCCGGATTGGATTGGAATTGCGGATCGGCTTCCAGGATCACGTGATACTGGTTGAGCTGCGTATACGTGGTGTTGATCTGCCTCTGGCCAAAGGCGTCGTAGAGCGTGTTCTCGATCATCTGCGGAGTGATACCGTAACGCGATGCGGCAACCCGATCGATATCAACGTTAATAGTTCTACCGCCGGGTTGCTGATCTGACGTCACGTCGGAGAGTTCCGGTAACTGCCGTAGGCGGTCGAGGAACCGGTTGGCCCACGAATCGAGTTCGTTCGTATCCGGGTCTTCCAGCGTGTATTGGTATTGCGTGCGGGTCACCCGGTCGTCCACAGTAATGTCCTGTACTGGCTGCATGTATAGCGTGATCCCCTGCACCGTCCTCAAAGAGGCATCCAACCGACGGATCACTTCGGAAGCGCTGAGCTCGCGCTGATCGATCGGCTTCAGATTGATATCCATGCGCCCGCTGTTCAACGTGTTGTTGATTCCATCGGCGCCGATAAAAGACGAGAGATTTTCGACGGCAGGATCCTGCAAGATAACTTTCGCCAGTTCCTGCTGCTTTTTCGCCATCTCGCTGAAGGAGACGGTCGGGGATGCCTGCGAAATACCTTGGATGACTCCAACGTCCTGCACGGGAAAAAATTCCTTGGGGATCGCGATGTAGAAATACAGGGTCAGCACGAGGGTACCTGCCGCTACCAACAGCGTGAGGGTTTGGTGCCGGAGCACCACGCCAAGCGTGCGGCCGTAAAAACTGCGCATGCTCTCGAACATCCGCTCGGAAGCTTGGTAGAACCGCCCTTGTTTTTCCTCGTGCCGCAGAATGCGCGAACACATCATAGGCGTCAATGTGAGCGAGACTGCCGCGGAGATCACGATCGTGACCGCTAGGGTTAAGGCGAACTCACGGAAAAGCCGGCCTATCACGCCTCCCATAAAGAGCAGGGGAATGAGCACGGCGACGAGAGAGACAGTGAGAGAAACGATGGTGAAGCCGATCTGTCCAGCCCCCTCCAAAGCCGCGTCAAGTGGCGTCTTACCCATTTCGAGGAAGCGCGTAATGTTTTCGATCATTACGATGGCGTCGTCCACCACAAAGCCGGCGGAAATCGTCAGCGCCATTAGCGACAAGTTGTCGAGGCTGAAGCCGAGCAAGTACATCGCCGCAAACGTCCCGACAATGGCCAGCGGTACCGTCACGCTGGGGATAATCGTCGCCGAGAGCTTACGCAGGAAGAGAAAGATGACCATAACCACCAGACCGATGGTCAGCACCAACTCAAATTCGACGTCAGAGATCGAGGCCTTGATGCTCGTTGTCAGATCGGTCACTGTAGTAATATGAATACTGGCCGGAAGGTTTGTCATCAGCGTCGGCAGCAACGCTTTGATACTGTTGACTACGGTGATGGTATTGGCGCCGGGCTGACGCTGTATGTTGAGGATGATTGCCGAAGTCAAGTTCATCCAGGCCGCTAGATCCTTATTCTCGACCCCGTTCATTACTGTGGCTACGCTCTTGAGAAAGACCGGCGCTCCGTCTCGGTAGGCCACCACCACGTCTTGGTACTTTTGGGCGGTTTCGAGTTGATCGTTGGCGTCGATCTGATAATCCGTTTGCGGTCCGTCGAAGTTGCCGAGTGCCGCATTCGCGCTGGTTTCAGTCAGGGCTGTCCGCAGGTCCTCGAGATTGATTCCGTAGGATTCGAGCTGGGCCGGATTTGCGGCGATTGTCACGGCAGGCTTCTCGCCCCCGCTGAGGGTGACCAAGCCCACGCCAGCCAGCTGGGAGAGCTTTGGCGCCAGACGCGTATCCACCAAATCCTCTACCTTCGAAAGAGGCAGGGTAGCCGAGGTGATCGCCAGCGTGAGCACGGGTGCGTCGGCGGGATTTACCTTGCTGTAGATCGGCGGCTGCGGCAAGTCCGCCGGTAGAAAGTTCAGGCCCGCATTGATCGCCGCCTGAACTTCCTCTTCGGCGTCATCGATGTTCAGATTCAAGTTGAACTGCAGCACGATCAAGGAACTGTTGGCCGAACTCGTCGAGGTCATCTGGCTCAGACCTTGCATCTCGCCAAATTGCGTTTCGAGAGGCGCGGTTACGGTTGTCTCGACGACGTTAGGACCAGCCCCCGGATAAAAGGTGAGGACTTGAATCGTTGGGTAGTCAACCTCTGGCAGCGCGGACACTGGCAACTGCGTGTAAGCGACGATACCGGCGAGCAATATGGCTGCCATGAGAAGCGTGGTGGCGATAGGCCGCAGGATGAATGGTCGGGAAGGGCTCACGAAATCTTCCTACTTGGCATTTCCGGTATTCGACATTCGATTTTCTTTTGCATCCGGGGCTGCGGAGCTCGAAGCGGCCGTTCCGGAACGACCGTCCGCCGCAGCGGCCACCTGCGAATTGGCCTGTCCTGAGATGGTAACTTTCGAGCCATCTTCTAGCTTTTCAAAGCTGCTGTCGGCAGCGGTGTCTCCTGGCTGGATGCCGGTGACTTCGGTCAAAGTCCCGTCCGTTATCCCCGGCTTCACCGCCTGCATGTGAGCGACCCCATTTTTGATCAGGAAGACGTAGGCGGAAGGCCCGTTGTACTGAATGGCGGAAGAAGGAATGCGAGTAACAGCTCGCAGGGTCTTGACCAGCAGGCGCGCATTGACAAACTCGTTCGGGAATAGAGCATTGTTCTTGTTACTGAAGGTGGCTCGTAGCTCCAATGTTCCGGTCGTGGTGTTGATCTGGTTGCTTGTACTCGAGAGAGTCCCGGAGGCGAGATCGGTTTGGCCGCTCTGATCGTAGACAGTCACGGGGAGTGGTCTATGGCGCGTTTGCGTCTCCACCTCGGCAACCTCTGCTTCCGGAATGGTGAAAACCACAGTGATAGGCTGTAGTTGCGTGATAACTACCAAAGGCGTGGCGGATGTGGCGGAGACCACGTTTCCCGGATCGACCAACCGCAATCCCACCCGGCCGGAGATAGGCGCTGTGATGGTGCAGTACGAGAGGTTGACTTTGTCCAAGGCCAGGTTGCCCTCGTCGGCTTTTACTTGACCCTCGTCCTGTTGCACGAGTGCTCCTTGATCGGTCAGAGTTTGTTGGGCGATGGCATTGAGCGCCCACGCGGCTTTGTAGCGGGCGAGGTCCGCTTTGGCCTGGGCCAGCAGACCTTGATCGTGTTCGAGAGTTCCCTCCTCGGCCTCCACTGTCGCTTGATAAGGCCGTGGGTCAATTTGAAGCAGCGCTTGCCCTTCCTGCACGAGCTGCCCTTCTCGATAGTTCACTTTGATCAACTGTCCGGAAGCCTGGCTGGTGATTGTATCTGTGTGCACAGGGGTCACCGTTCCAATGGACTGCAGGTAGACTCCAATATCTCCCTTACTAGCGGTGACTGCGGTGACGGTGACCGCCCCCTCGCGAGCAAATCTAGCGGCGCCTCCCGCCCGCGATTTCACGGGCTGCTTGTGGTGAAGCAAAAACCAAAGCACGACGGCAAAGCCCGCGAGAACCAGGACCCATATCGATACGCGAACGCTCCGGGATCTCGCACGACGCGCGTCGACCGAAGGCGCAGGCTGGACTGGGCTCATATGATTCTGAGGAGGAGGCTCTACCTCGACAACTCTGCTCTTAACATTGGACTCGAATTTCTCTTCTTGATTCATCCCTGGTTACCTGTCATTTCATCTGCGGTGGGCTGATGCCACTGGAGGGTGCAATAGGCCCTAAAATCGATCGGCTGTTAGTTAGTTCCCTAGTAGGGACGTTTCCAGGACATTTCGCGTTACGCGAATTGCGCATTTTCGGGAAGTGCTGGGAGTGGCCGAGGGATCGAAGGGAGATAAGGCCGCTTGTACCAAGACGCCTTTTCGCCGGAGCATTTGAAATGTCTGCGGACGAATAATCCTTTTGGACGGCTGTTGCGGGAGAAGCGTGCAGGACAGACTTGTACTGCGAAAATAATCGGTCCGTCGCCATCGGACTGCCCCGCTGCGGCAATTCAATTAGCGCTCCATCCGCGGCAGTCTTGAGTTCGCTGTATCGTTGATTCTGCGCGTTCAGTGTTTCAATCTTGCTTCGCACCGGATCAAGGTAAACGCTCTCCCCGCGAAGGGGCGTCTATGTTTGTTATGGAAAAGTGAAGTTTTGTTATGCCTGGATGCTGCTGCTTAGCATATCTTGACCTTGCCGGACGCGATCTTCTACTTATAGAGTGCGCCTAACGTTGTCAGTAGAGAAGCCCCATACCTGAACTACACGACAGCGAAGATTATGGCCCGATTGAACCCGTTTTGACCCGGAAGACGTTTTCGATGAGCTACATGAAATTGAGCGAGCCGTCAGAGATATCGTGTGACAAGCTGCGGGTCCGAATGGATTGTTAGGAGATGCCTCATGATTCCGGCCAAAAACCTGCGAAGAATCCTGATGGGCTACGCTCTCGCCGTGGGTCTTGCCTGCATTTGGGTGCCTCGGAGGGTCACATATTATCAACCGGAGCAATTGGGTCCATTCTGGTGTGGCTACAGTCTCCTCTGGCACCCATCGGACAAATACGGCCCTCTCGCTTCGGACGATGGCCCATTCCTGCGGACGTACTCCGTCGACTACCTGGTCCTAACACTTGAACAGGTCGGACTAGCGGGGGTGTTGATAGTGTTGCTGCTGCTCGCAGCGAAGCCTGCTCCTGAGGCGAGTATTGACGTACCGCGCGTGATCGCTCCCCCAAACGCAAACATCGGCGGAGCGCCGCGTGCGGGCTCGTCCGAAGAAGGAAGACCGCGGTGACCGATGCGCAAGTGCCACGTCAACACAAAAAGTAATCCCCTCGGCAGCGCGGAAGAGCAGCCCACCCGACGCTGAGCCGAGTTGCACCGAAAAACATCCCGACGCGATTCGAAGCGCCAGCGCTGATTCACCGGAGAAAAGTCACCGTTCGACCTTCCGCGCGGAATCTTTTTCTCCGCCGGGCGATTCTTTTTGGTCGGTGCTGTCGGGACGGCTCCCGCGGGTGTGTATTCTCGCGCGGCTTATGGTTCTCCACGCGGTATTAATGTGGCGTGACCAGCCGGGCCACGACCGCTATCGCCAGGTCGTAAAATGCTGCGCAAAACACGCCGGCGAGCAGAACACCGCGGTCTAGCCGCTCCCGTGGCGAATTGGCAAAGGCTTTGGCGGCGCCGAGAGCGAGCAGAACGCCCAGCCCCGCCGCCCATTGCGCTTCCCGCATTGTAGGTCCCGGTATGGACATGTAGTGGCGGAGCGTATTCGTCATGTGTAAACGGAAGGCGACAGCGTACCAGAGGTTTTTTGCGCGCGGGCCTAGCCAGAACCAGAGCGACGATCCGGCCATGATCGCTCCCCAACCTATGCCGAGCGCCAGCCCCCATTTGCGTCCGCGGCGCACCAGCAGCAAAATTAGGGCCAGCAGGTATGCGGCAAGAGTCATGGCGGCTGCGGCGATGGCCCCGCGAAGCAACCCCTGAGCGAAGGCCAGAGTGCGGTCCCATCTGACGAGAGTCACCAGCCGCTGGCTCTCGATCACGCCGAGCGCTGCCGCGGCAGCCACAGCTACCCACCGCCAAGCTGCTCGCCGACCGGGCTCTGAAGAGGTTTCTAGGTTCATGAATGTTCCCTTGCGCCGCTTCGCCGCGCCCGGCGATGCGCCCGCTCCAGCGCTTCCCAAAATTCGGCAGTCGTGTCGAGCAGGCGGGTGAACCCACTCTAGCCACAACAGGAGCTTGCCCCGCCGTCGACAGGAGGTTCGTCCGACACTTCTGGGCGCGGGCCCCTATGGCGCGGCCGGACGGCGACCTGTGCCCCATCGCGTGCCCATCCATACCCAATGAAAGCACCACCAAGTTTCCAATATAAATTGGCGCGCGTCGAGTTGGGTCGATGAACTGCCAAGTTTTGCGAAGACGGATGCAAGCGGATTCACCGATCTTCACGCACCACGATCATGGAAATGAGTAATATCGAACCGAAATCGCGTTTCTGGAATCCGGAAACGCTCGCGCAAAAATCGAAGTGAGCGCGGACGTGAAAACGATTGGTGTAGCTTCAAGGAAGCACGTGTTGGTCATAGACGACGACGTCGAATTGTGCCAACTCCTATCGCAGTACTTGACGCGAGAGGGCTTTGAAATTGAGTCCGTCCACTCCGGTTCGCTTGGGTTTGAACGCGCTGTTTCCGGGAATTATTCCATCGTCGTCCTTGACGTGATGCTTCCGGACATCGATGGCTTCGAGGTGCTTCGCCGCGTGCGCGCTGAGTCGCGCGTTCCTGTCTTGATGTTGACCGCCCGGGGCGACTACCACGAACGTATTCTGGGACTTGAAATGGGCGCGGATGATTATCTGCCCAAACCGTTCAACCCGCGGGAGCTCTCCGCTCGCATCGATGCCGTGCTCCGGAGAGCCTGGCTCGATCCCCATAGCCGAGCCCCGATTCCCGGAGAACGAGTCCTATTGGAAGACATCGAACTCGACAGAGGGTCGAGGACCGCTCGGCGCGCTGGTCAGAGTCTCGATCTCACCACTGTCGAGTTCGACTTACTCGAACTCTTTCTCAAATCGGCAGGATCCGTACTCTCGCGTGAGGAAATGGTGAGGTTGGTTCTGGGCCGTGACTTTTCTCCGTTTGAGCGCAACATGGACACCCACGTAAGCAACTTGCGGCGGAAACTTGGTCCCCGGCGCGACGGCACGGAGCGAATCAAAAGCGTTCGCGGAATCGGATATTTCTATGTGTTCTCCGGTTAGTAGCGTTTAGCGTGAACTCCCGTGAGGCGACTGTTCTTCAAAATCTTCCTTTGATTTTGGCTCGGAATAGTGTGGTGGGCGTCGCGCTGGTCACCGCCGCAGCGCTGCCCCCCCGAAACGATACTCCTACGTGAAGCGGACTTGCGGGAACTTTGGTAGAGCCGAGCCCGTAGCTGAGGGGCGAAGGCCAGCGTCGGCTTCAAAGGGGCTGGGTATGTGCGGCCGCCGATCTCCCGGAATCGCAGATGGTGACATGTCGAGAAGAAATAGTCGGCGAAAGGTTGGACCCACTCGTGGGCGCCCTACGCGCTCCCGCACAGCCAAAGCTTTTCATCTAACCGGCCCCGCCGGGAAGCCGGAACATGCACGCGAGTGGCTCGGATGGGGTTGATTATCGCGGCAAATTCCTTACGACTGCCAGCCGCCGCCGAGCGCCTGATAGAGCTGGACCAACGCCGCCCAAACTGCATCGCGGTCCTGCGCCAGCGTGATCTGCCCCGTGAACACGCTCTCTTCCGAGGTAAGCACATTGAGGTAGGTATCGACGCCGCCCTGATAGCGAAGGTTCGAGAGGTGCAAGGCATCCTGTTCGGCCTCCACCAGCGTCTCCTGCGCGGCCAATTGTTCCTTCGATCCTTGATAGGCGATGAGCGCGTCATTGACTTCCTGAAACCCGATGAGCACGGTCTTCTCGTAGGAGACCAGCGCCTGCTGCTGCTGCGCTTTGGCCGCTTCCAGGTTGCCGCGCAGCCTGCCTCCGGTAAAGACGGGCTGCGTCAGTCCGCCGGCAACGCTCCAGATCAGGCTCGGCGTGGAGGCGATCTGCGCAAGCATATTGCTCTCTGCCCCTCCCGCGCCGGTAAGCGTGAGCTGCGGAAAATACTGCGCCTTGGCTACGCCCACCGCAGCATAGGAGGCGGCAAGAGTCTCCTCGGCTTCCAGAATGTCCGGCCTGCGCTCGAGCAGTTGTGAAGGCAATCCCGCTGGAACTGAAGGTGGCATTGGCTGCTGCTCGATGCTGATACCGCGTGGAATCGCCGCGGTGTTCTGGCCCAGCAGGACGCTCAGCGCATCTTCTTCCTGCCCGATTTGCTGTTTCAGGGCCGGAATCTCGGCTAGCGCCGTCTGCAATGCCGTCTGCGCCTGCTTCACATCCAACTCCGATTGCACCCCCGCCTTGAAAAGGCTTTGCGTCAGATTGAAGGAGGCGCGGTATGCGGAAACCGAGTCCTCAGTCTGCTCGAGCTCAAGGTCAAGCGTGCGCAGTTGAAAATAATCCTGCGCCACGCTGCTGACGACGCCGATGATGACATTCCTGCGCGCCTGTTCGGTAGCCAGCAGATTGTCTCTGGCCTCTTCCGTGGCGCGGCGGTAGAGGCCCCAGAAATCCGCCGCGTAAGAGACCCCTCCGGGAAGCGTGAAGTCGTTGAACGTGCTGGCCGACGTGGAAGAGGAATGGCCCTCAAGGTCAACCGCGCGCTCGCGCCCGGCAGAGGGGTTGGTGGAAACCTGGGGAAACTCCGCCGAGCCCACGACCATGATCTGCGCCTGCGCCTGCACCACTTGCGCCGCCGCAATGCGTATGTCCGTATTGTGTGCGAGCGCGGCGCGGATTAGTTGTTGCAACGTCGGATCTTTGAAAAGTTCCCACCACTTCTCATTGGCAATCGACTCGCTCTCGCCGGCGGAGACTCGCCACGCGTCCGGAGCAGTGATAGTGGGCCGCTGATACTTGGGACCAACGGTGCACCCCCCGGCAAAGAGCATCGCTCCTGCAACAATCATCGAAATGGGTCGCGCGTTCCTAGCTTGCATGGCTCAGCCTCTCGCCTCTTCCGGCTGTTGTGGCCCGAGCGCTCTCTTTTTCTTCTCGCGCCAAGCGCTGAGCTGCTCGATGGCCACGAAATAAACCGGCACAAACAGCACGCCCAGCACAGTGGCGCCGATCATGCCACCAAACACCGACGTGCCAAGAGAATGGCGCGCCGCCGATCCTGCTCCGGTTGCAATCACTAGAGGCAGGACGCCAAAAATGAAAGCGAAGGACGTCATCAGAATCGGGCGGAAGCGAATGCTCGCGCCCTCCAGCGCTGCTTTCTCAATCGATGCGCCGCCTTGCAGCTTCAGCCGCGCAAACTCGACAATCAGAATCGCGTTCTTGGCCGCCAGCCCGACGACCATGATGAATCCAATCTGCGCGTAAACATCGTTATCTAGTCCGCGCAGCCAGGAGGCCAGCAACGCTCCGGCAATGCCCAGCGGGACAATGAGAATGACGGCCAGCGGCACAGACCAGCTTTCATACAGCGCAGACAGCACCAGAAAAACAAAAACAATGGCAATGCCGAGCACGATCGTCGACTGCCCCTGCGTCGTTGACTCCTGGTAAGAGAGCCCCGTCCACTGGTAGCCATATTCGTGCGGCAGCTTCGCAGCCAGGGCCTGCATCGCGTTCATCGCTTGCCCGGAGCTGTAACCCGGAACCTGGCTGCCCTCGATTTCAACTGAGTCGTACATGTCGTAGCGATTGATGACATCCGGTCCGGTCGTATTCTTCGCCGTTGTGAGGGTGCTCAGCGGAACCATGCTGGTGATGTTGTTCTGTGTTCCGCGCACATAAAACTTCGACACGTCGCTGATATCCGCACGGTCCTGCGGCTGAGCCTGCATCATCACTTCATAGATTTGCCCGAACTGGTTGAACTGGTTCACATACTCGCCGCCCAGAAAGGTATTCAGCGCCGTAAAGACATCCGTAAGCGGAACGCCCATCGTAATCACCTTGGGCCGGTCCACGGTGAGCTGAATCTGCGGCGTGTCCGCGCGGAATGTGGTAAACGATCCGGCAAGAGCAGGCACCTTGCCCGCCTGCGCAACGAGTTGATTGGCGGTGTTCGAAAGCGCGGCAATGTCGCCACTGCCCGAAGTGTCCTGCAATTCAAACTGAAATCCGCCGGTCTCGCCCAGTCCCGGAATCGGCGGCGGATTGAAGCACGTAATTTCCGCCGTCGGAATGTCCGCGAACTGCCGCTGCGCCTGCGCCAGGATCGCAGTCACCTGCGTGCCGGCGCTGGTGCGCTCGCTCCACGGTTGCAGAATAACGAACAGGCTGGCGACATTCGAGGACGCACTGCCGCCCAGCATACTGAATCCGCCGATGCTGACCACGTCCTTCACGCCCGGAATAGATTTGAGGATCTTCGCCACCTGCGCAGACACCACTTCGGTGCGATTGAGTGCGGCGCCGCCGGGCAGCTCCACATTCACCATGAAGTATCCCTGGTCTTCACTGGGAACAACACCGGCGGGCAGCACTTGAAAGAGCACATACATGCCCGCAACGATCATCGCCAGCGCGGCAAACACAATCACCTTTCGGCGGATGATGAAGCCGACTGCGCTTTCATACCCCTTGATCGTTGCGTCGAAGGCGCGATTGAATCCGCTAAAGACTCTCGCCGACAGGCTCTTGTGCTCGCCCGCGGGCTGGAGCAGCATTGCGCACAACGCAGGGCTCAGCGTCAGCGCCTCGAATGCCGAGATACAGACGGAAACCACTAGTGTCAGGGCAAACTGCTTGTAAATCTGGCCGGTGATGCCGCCAAGAAAAGCCACCGGGACAAAGACTGCGGTCAGCACCAGCGCAATGGCGATGATCGGGTTGGATACCTCCGCCATCGCGCGCTTAGCCGCTTCCTTGGCATCCACTTCGTCCTGCTCGATGTGCAGTTGCACCGCTTCCACAACCACAATGGCGTCGTCCACCACCAGGCCAACCGCCAGCACAAGCCCGAACAGTGTCAACGTGTTCAGTGAAAAGCCCAGCAGCGCGAAGGACGCCGTAGCGCCCACCAGCGAAACTGGCGCGGCAATCGCCGGGATCAGCGTGACCCGCCAGTTCTGCAGAAACACGTAAACCACCAGAAAGACCAGCACGAACGCGATGAGCAGCGTATTCAGCACCTCGTGCAGCGAAGTGGTTACAAAATCCGTTGCGTCGAGCGGAACGTGATATTGCACGCCGGGAGGAAAGGTGGCCGACAGCTGGTGCAGCTCCGCATTCACCGCTTTCTCAACATCCAAAGCATTCGCCGCCGGCAGTTGGTAAACCCCGATCATCACGCCCGGCTGCCCGTTCAGATCGCCAAAGGTCGTATACGTTTCTGAGCCCAGCTGTACTGTGGCAATGTCTTTGACGTGCACCAGCGAGTCATCCGGATTGGCGCGCACGATGACATTCTCGAAATCCTTGACGGACGCCAACTGTCCCGGGACCGTCACCGTCAGCTGCAGTTCCTGCCCCTTCGGCGCGGGCTGCTGGCCAACCTGTCCTGCCGGCGCCTGCACATTCTGGCTGTTGAGCGCAGATGCAACATCCGAGGCCGTGATCCCCAACTGCGCCATCTTTTCCGGGTCCAGCCAGATGCGCATCGCGTACTGGTGCTCGCTGAGCACGTTCACATTGCCCACGCCCGGCACACGCGTCAGATCATTCACAATATGAATCAATGCGTAGTTGCTCAGGAAGGTCGAGTCATAAACATTTCCCGGCGAGGTGAGCACAATCATCATCAACATGCTGCTCGATTGCTGCTTGACCGTGATGCCCTGCTGCGTAACCTGCGACGGCAAATGCGGAGTGGCCAGTGAAATCCGATTCTGCACGTCCACTTGTGCCAACTGCGGGTCCGTGCCTAGCGCAAAGGTCACCGTCAGCGAGTACGACCCCGTGTTGGTGCTCGAAGAGGACATGTACATCATGCCCTGCGCACCGTTCACCTGCTGCTCAATCGGCGTCGCGATCGCATCCTCCACCTGCTGCGCCGTCGCGCCCGGATAGGTGGCCGAAATCTGAATTGTCGGCGGCGTCATCTGCGGATATTCCGCAATCGGCAGTGTGGTCAGCGCGAGCAGACCGCCGATCAGAATGATGATGGAAAGGACGCTGGCAAAAATGGGCCGGTCGATAAAGAACTCCGAGAACATAGGCTAGCGATCCTTCGTCGTCTTCGCTGCCGAGCTCTTGGCGGAAGTAGCTGGAGAGGATTGCGAAGAAGTCGCCTCGCCTGAATTCCCCGTATTTGTCGTCGCGGATGGAATCTGTTCTGGAATCTCCTGCGCGCGAACTTCCGTCCCCGGCTGGACCTTTTGCGTGCCTTCCACGATGATCCTATCGCCCGGCTGTAAGCCCGAGTTCACGATTTCCATATTGTTCACGGTCGCGCCAGTCGAGATGGTCCGCTGCTGCACCTTATTGTCCGTCCCCACCACGAAAACCGATTGCGTGCCCTGCAGTTGCTGAATCGCTGACAGCGGCACCAGCAGAGCATTAGTCGCATCCCTCGCCACAAAGCGCACACGCGCAAACAGTCCCGGCTTCAGCAGTCCTTCGGGATTCGGAAACGTTGCACGGATCGATAGGGTTCCCGTGGTTGTGCTCACGGTCGGCGCGGCCATATCTACCGTGCCGGGATATCTGAAAGTGGTACCGTCTCCCAGGATCAGCTGAATCGGATGCTTCTGCTTAGGCTGCTTGCGCCTACGCTTCGCATAGGCAAGATAATCGCTCTGACTGATGGCGAATGTCACATACATCGGCGAGATGCTGTAAATCGTGCTCATCAGCGTCGTGCCGCTCTGAATAAGATCCCCGACCTTGACCTGCGAAACGCCGATCGCTCCACTCATCGGCGCGGTGATCCGCGTGTAATTCACATTCAGTTGCGCTGCATCAACCTGCGCCCGCGCCGATTGCACCTGCGCTTGATTTTCCTTCGCGGTTGCCACGGCGCTGTCAAGCTGCTGCTGGCTCAGTGCGTGCTGCTGCGTCAGCGGCGTATAGCGGTTGACAATCGTTTCTGCATTGTTGGCTGTTTCCTGCTGCACGGCAAGCAGCGCCTTCGCTTCCTGCAGGGAAGCCTGGTATGGCCGAGGATCGATGACAAAGAGCAGTTGTCCTTTCTGGACGACGGAGCCTTCCTTAAAGGCAATCCGTTGCAGCAATCCCTGCACCTGGGAGTGAATCTCAACCGTATTCACCGCCTCGGTCTGGCCCACATATTCGGTGTAGATGGGAACAGTATGCGGTTGAAGCGCCGTGACAACCACGAGAGGCGCGACCGCGGTCTTACTGGTCTTTGTGTTTGTCCCGGCGGAACACGCCGTCAGCGCGAATAGCACTCCCAGGCAGCAAAACGCAACTACGCCTGATGGGATTGCCGACAACACCTCTGAGCAAAACCATGCTGGCTCCCTGGGGATTGGAACATCGGCAGGTTCGTTTTTCAATTGCCGCGATTGAGGAGGAACAATTGCCATTTGAGCTCTCCACCAACGGGGATTCTCCGTCTTGCTTGCAGACTAAGCGTATCGCATGAAACTTCGCACCGAGCGTTTGCCCCCGCTGACGTGCCCGCGCCCATCACGAACCTCGTTGCCTTTGAACCCGTTGACGTGGCTGCGGATCGAAGTGATTATTGACATCCCCGCGATAATTGCAGGGACCCTGAATCCATGGCACGGCACCAATGAAAAAGCCGCCCACAAGCCGCTCCGGGCCATCGTAGCCGTACGATGCGCAGGCGTGGGGTAGGCATTCGAAATAGCCGTATGGGCATACAGGCACCGGACCGATACTGATGCCGATCCGAGCCACCACACTGGTTGCAGCCGCAGGGAAGCAAACTGCGCAACAGCCGCCAGAACAAGATACTCTGGTCTGTTCATGAAACCTCTTCAGTGCGCGGTTGCGGGTTTGCTGTCCGCCCTCCTGCACCTCTGTTTTTCGCTGCGACCGAACCGGGATATATAACAGCGTAATCATCATAATGCATAGGTCTCAGGCCGCCTCTCGAGAATCCCGAGTAGTATCTTTCAGATGGATTCCGTTCCTTCACACTTGGTGTTCGCAGTTCTTGCTTGAGTGCAGATTGGCATTGGGCGCAACCTGGACTGTCGTGGGGCGGGCAAGTGTGGCTCGTTGCGGCCCTCTTAGACTTGGAATCCTGGGTGCGTCGCAGCAGGCGCCAACGAAAGCTGAGATTCACGCGGATCGGCTCCATCGTCACGTTCGAAATTACGGGCGAGCACGTAGACCTTGCGAAGACTGACAACCCGTGTGAATCCCTTGGAGCGAATTGAGCCGAGAAGTTTCCGGACGGTAACGTTTTGATCATACAGCAAATTCCAAATCATCGTGTCCGCGTGCATGAGGCGCACGTTCGTAGAGCTCGAACGCAGCTTCGCACTGTCCGTCAGAGGAAAGAGTGATGCACGGCTCCAAGGTCAGCAGGCTCATTATCGCGGCCCCCAAGTTCGCAGTTGGCGCGAGCCTGATCGCGGCATATCCGTACGACAAACTCAAGAAAGGCCGAGCGACGGCATTCGGGCAGGCGGGCTCTGAGTCACGAACTGCGAATTGGGCGGCGCGTGCGTGCTGCGCTCGATGACCGTCCAGAGCGAACAGACCGTGCCCTGGCCGAGAGGGACCGCCACGAATGGTCCGTCGCCCTGAATATCTAACACCGGCCACCGTTCTCGCGCGAAGTCTTCCACCTCATCGAAGTCTAGAGGCAAGCGTTCGTCGAGAATGCCGCAGCCGTTGAACTGGACGGCTGGCGCGATCCCGCAGGGCACACCCGACGCGCCACTGATGCTCCTCATCGGTCAGCACGACCTCAGCGTGCTCGGCTTGGTTACAGGTTATGCCAAGAATGATGTTTTCTTGTTTATAGGCTCGATGGTTTTATTCGTTTCACTCGTATTTAGCTTTTCAGCATCTAGCCAGTCGTAGATGCGAAAGTCCCGCTATCCAGGCGAATTCGCCTCGCTGTGTAGCTGCGCCGTCAGCAAATATTCGCCGTTGAAGGTCAACCCAAGCCCACGCGGCGCTACGTTCGGCGGAAATACTTGTTTCGCCACCTCCAGGCTGTTTAGATCGATCACCGAAATTCCACCATCCTGCGAAGTCACGTAGGCCACATTCGTCGGAATGCGGTTGTACTGCTTCCAAGCGGATGCTCCCGATTTAGCGTGACAAGCTACGAGGAGGGATCGGTGCCTCGGGTCGCCACTCCGGAGCACGGAATCAGAAGGTCGTCGTCAATCGGGCGTAAACGCTTCGCGCCGGACCGATCGCATTGCCGGAGAAGAGTCCGCCGAAATCGATGACATTGACCACGTTATTTAGGTCCTCCCCGTCTAATTCAAATTGCACGTTCACGCGGTCGGTCCTGTAGATGTCCGCCCCAGCCGAAGCATTGAGCATGGTCGCAGGCAGGATTCGCCCGCGCGTAAAGTTGAGCCGGTTTATAACGTCCTGGCCATAGATCTGAGCCTCGTTAGAGATGCATTGCTGCTGAGTCA
>Ga0335074_10001291_pt1 | contig 34097 bp, 35 predicted proteins | sample Lox_Sample_23_FD_206715 | JGI IMG/M metagenome (GOLD analysis project Ga0335074, IMG submission 206715) | Soil microbial communities from Loxahatchee National Wildlife Refuge, Florida, United States - Lox_Sample_2.3 | ecosystem: Environmental > Terrestrial > Soil > Wetlands | place: USA... | reverse complement strand
CCGCCCGGGCCGGCCCCGGCCGGGCCGGTGCCGCTCACGCTCGGCGTTATGCGCAGGCGAGAGGTCAGCTGCCCCCGGTGCGGATCGCCGGACACCACCCAGACCGCGGCGTTCAGCGGGACAGCCTGCAAGGCCCTGCACCGGTGCGAGGCGTGCCTCGAGCCCTTCGAGTACGTGAAGGCCGTCTGATGGCCACGTCCAGGACCGAGTTCCACAAGCTCACCGTGGCCCGGGTCGACGCGCTCACCGACGACTCCGCCGCGGTCACCTTCGACGTCCCGGACGGCCTGCGCGATCAGTTCCGCTTCGAGCCCGGCCAGTCGCTCACGATCCTCCGCGACGGGGAGCGCCGCTCGTACTCGATCTGCGCGCCGCGCGGGCGGCCGCCGCGCATCGGCGTGCGCGAGGTCGAGGGCGGGGCGGTGTCCGGGTGGCTGGTGCACCAGGTCCGGCCCGGCGACGTCATCGAGGCCCAGGCGCCGGCCGGGTCGTTCACCCCCGACCTGGACCGGCCGGGCCACCACGTGCTGATCGCCGCGGGCAGCGGGATCACGCCGGTCCTGTCGATCGCCTGGTCCGTGCTCGCCGCACGCGACGACTCCTCGGTCACGCTCATCTACGGCAACCGGCGCAGCGACACGGTGATGTTCGCCGACGAGATCGCCGACCTCAAGGACGCCTACCCGGCGCGGGCATGCCTGGTCCACGTGCTGAGCCGTGAGCCACAGGAGGTCGAGCTGTTCAGCGGGCGCCTCGACCCGGGCAAGCTGCGGGCGCTGCTGCCGGCCACCGTGGACGTTCCGGCCGTGGACCACTGGTGGCTGTGCGGGCCGTTCGAGATGGTTGAGGGGGCGCTCGGCGTGCTGGCCGGCCTCGGCGTCCCGCGCGGCCGCGTGCACCGCGAGCTCTTCTACGTCGAGGACGTCCCGCCCCCGGAGGCGACGCACGCGGAGCTGCCCCCCGGGCCCGGCGCCGAGGTGACGATCGTGCTGGACGGCCGCAGCAGCACCGTGACCGTTACGCCCGGCACGGCGATCCTGGACGGCGGCCAGCAGGCCCGCCCCGACCTGCCGTTCGCGTGCAAGGGCGGCGTGTGCGGGACCTGCCGTGCCCAGGTCACCAGCGGCAAGGTCACGATGCGGCGCAACTACGCCCTGGAACCCGAGGAAGTCGCGGCCGGGTACGTGCTGACGTGCCAGTCCCTGCCGGCCTCCGACACCGTCACGGTCGACTACGACTCCTGAACGCTGGGCGGCCGCGGCCCGCAGGACGGCGTCAGGTCCCGAATCTGCGTGTGCGTGCCGCGTAGCTGCGCAGGGCGCGGAGGAAGTCGATCTCGCGGAACGCGGGCCAGTACGCCTCGCAGAAGTACAGCTCGGAGTAGGCGCTCTGCCAGAGCAGGAAGTTGGACAGGCGCTGCTCCCCGCTGGTCGGCATCGCCGTGTTCGGCCCGCGCGGCACCGTGGACAAGATCGCCAAAGGGGCGCACATGCACCCGTAAAGTGGGGCGGTACCTTTTGTAAACTCACAGGTTGTCAGAATGCCCGGCGGCGAGCCTCGGCCACTGGGAGATGGGGCGTCCGGCGGGCCACTCCGGCACTGGCGGCCAGTCGGGCGGGCCCGCGGTCGTGCGCGTGTTCGTGCACTGCTGCGGCCAGCCGTCGGGGGAGTCTTCCCACCCCTCCTGGCGCCCGTACACGGTGAGGTCCATGAGCGCGTAGCTGTTGTCCATGGTCTCGACGCCGCGAAGGGTCGTCCAGTAGGTCTCGAAGACCCGGTCACCGTCGCGCAGGTAGCACACCAGGTGCATCCTGCCGGGCTTGCGGGGCGGCGACAGCAGGGCCTGGAGGGAGTCCTGGGCCGAGTACCACGGCATGTTCCAGCCCATGAAGTCCCGGTAACGAGCGCTTTCGTCGTAGGGTCCCTGGCAGAACACGGCGTAGGTGATGTCGCGGGAATGCAGGTAGGACAGCTCCGCGACCTGCGTGGCACACCAGGTGCAGCCCTCGCATTGCTCGGCCGCTGGATGGCCGGTGTGCCACATGAAGTAGTAAGCGACCAGCTGCCGGCGGCCCTCGAACGCGTCCAGCAGGGTGAGCGGTCCGCCCGGCCCGGTCAGCGTGAGGGTGGCGTCCACCTCGACCATCGGCAGGCGCCGCCTGGCCGCGGCGATCGCGTCGCCTTCGTGGGTGTGCGCCTTCTCCCGGAGGCGCAGCCGGTCCAGTTCGGCCTGGAAGGTGGCTCGGTCAACGGCCGGGGGCATGCTCGTCACGACGTTCTCTCCTGTTGTTCTGCGCGTGTGCGGCTTCGGCGATCCGTTTGATCGCGGCCAGGCGCCGGTCCCACTGCGCGGCGAGCTGCGCCATGGACCGCGTGGCCTGGTCGAGGCGGCCCGCTTCAACCTGGTACAGGACCTCCCGGCCCTGCCTGCGCCGGCTGATCAGCCCGGCCCGCTCGAGCACGGCCAGATGCTTGGAGACGGCCTGGCGGGAGAACGGCACCCGGCCGGCCAGCCAGCTGGCGCTCACCGCGCCGTTGCTGACGATGAGGTCGAGAACCTGCCGGCGAGACGGATCGGCGATCGCCGACCACAGCTCGTCGTCGATCTGCGCGGTCATCCCGGCTGGCGCTTCGCGATCAAGGTGGCGAGGCTGTCGGTGAACTCGGCCCAGCCGCCGCCGTGCTCGTCGGCGTAGCGCCGCTTCTCGGCGTCGGGCCAGTCGCGCAGCTCGTGGCCGCTTTCGACCACGCGAAGCCGGGTGCGCTCGTCGCCCTCCGGGGTCAGCGTGAACTCGACGAGCATCGAGTTGCCGCGGACCGGCTCCTCGCCGAGCGGATGGTTCCAGCGGAAGGAGAAGCGGGTCGGCGGGTCCACAACCTCGACGACGACCGGGCCGCCCTGGTCCCCGAACTGCATGTACCCGTGGGCGCCCGGCTCGATCACGAGATCCACCCGGTCGGCGAACCACTGGCTCATCTGATCGGGCTCGGTGATCGTGCGCCACACCACGTCCACCGGCGCCTCGATCAGCACCTCCCGGCTGATCGTGAGGTCTGGCATCGGTATCGGCTCCCTCCGTAAGTGCAACCGAAGGTAGCACGTTGGAATGCGAAATGCAACCAACGGTTGCATACCTTGGGCGCGAGTCAGGAGGGCGAGGGCGAACTGGGCTCCGGCACGGTCAGGGCGGGGCTGGTACGGGCAGATCGTGCGGCGGGCGGGTGCGCCAGTGCCTGTTCCAGGGTCGGGAAGCTGGGGATGAGGTGATCGATGCCGATGATCGCGAACACGCGCAGGACGGCAGTGGCGGAAACGACGAGCAGCATCTCGCCGCCTTCGGACCGGGACCGCTGGTACGCCCGCACCAGGGCGTGAACCCCGGCCGAATCGCAGAACTGGGTCCCGGACATGTCGACGACGAACGTGTCATGCCCGAGGGCGGAAGCTTCGAGGAGCGCTGCCTGCAGCCCGGCAGCGTTTGTCATGTCGATCTCCTCGGGCGTGGCGACCACGGGCACGCCGCCGATTACCCCCACTGTGGGCCTGTGCTCCGGCACGTCCGTCACCTCCTGTGGCTGTCAGGTCGCGCCAGGCGCGCCGGGACAGGATGCTGCCGAGAGCCTGACTAGACCGAGGCAGTACCAGGATCGGGGAGCAAGGCGAAGTGTGTCAACATAATCATGAGATATATGTCGTGTGTTTTTCCTCGCGGGAGTTCTCTCGTGAAGATATGATCAGGGAGCATGAGTCTCCCGGATGAGCGCGGCGGCAGCTGGACGCTGCTGACCGGGCATGGGCACGTGCTTGTGGAGATCGCCCGCGACCCCGAGGCCCGGATACGGGACATCGCCGACGCCGCAGCCATCACTGAGCGCACGGCCCAGGTCATCGTGGCCGACCTGGAGGCGGCTGGTTACATCACCCGCACCCGCACCGGGCGGCGCACCCGGTACACCGTGAACCCTGACAGCCTGTTCCGCCATCCCGCCCAGGAAGGACACCGGGTCGGCCCGTTCCTGGCATTGCTGGCCACCGCCAGACAATCGTCTGGCGCAATTCCCGGGCCCGACGATGTGTGAGATCGCGGTGCGGACGCCCCACGCCTGATTGGCCGCCAGCGCGAGCCAGGCCCGCCCCTGGCCTTCCGGGGCGGGCCTGGAAACACGCGTGCGCGCTGTTAGGAGACGTTCACCGTGGTTGGCGGTGAGGCGATTCCGTTGGCCACCACGACCAGCGTGCTCTTGCCGGATGGCGTGCCCGGCGGGAGCGTGAACTGGGTAGATGATCTGGCGCCCGGAGCGACCGACACCGAGCTCCAGTTGCTGGTCCTTGCGTAGGTCACCGTGCCGGTCGCCACGTTGGTGATGCGTACCAGGGGGAAGTTGGTGTTGTCCTGGACGTCGTCACCGTACGCGGCTCCCTGGTCCAGCCCGGCGAGCTGCGTGCCCCTCAGGCTGTAGGTCCCGCCGGGGGCCAGGTTCGTCGAGCTCATCGAGCTGATCGACGGCTCCCACGACGCCTGCGGCGCGCCCCCCGCCGTGTAGACCTCCATCTGGCTGCTGCCGTCGTTGAACAGCACCTGCCCGTTCGGCAGCGCCAGGAACCTCGTGTAGTACGAGGAGTCGTTCGGCGCGTTGGGCACGTCCGGGATCTGGGTAATCGTGTTCGCGCTCGCGTTGTAGACGAAGAAGTGCGTCGGCGTGTTGTATACGCACGCGCTGGCGTCGAACAGCACGTTCCCGTCCGGGAGGATCGAGCCCGGCCCGTCGGTGCTGTCCATCTCCTGGCCGCCGATGGCCGGGATCGTCGGCCCGGCGCTCCATGTGCCCGAACCGTAGTTGTACAGCGCCGTCGGCGTCGTCGTGTCGGTGGTGCACGCCGTGGGCGCCTCCTGCGTGCTCGATCCCGCGCCGACCACGAACACGTTGCCGCCTGGCATCTCGACCTGGGGCCCGATCTCCACGACCGGCCATGGGTCGATAGGGCTGCCGCCCGCGGCCGTGGCTCCCGCGAACGACCAGCTGTCGGTATTCGGGTTGAACAGCTCGGTGTTGTCCGGCGCCCAGAGGTCGATGGTCAGGACCTTGCCGTCCGGCTCGAGCGTCCAGCCTTCTTCGTCGTTGGGATCACTCTTGCCCGTCGCCGGGATCACCTTCCACGTCAGCGTCTTCGCGTTGAGCAGCGCGTCATCGACGGTGAGATCCGGATTGGTGAGGCAGGTGTTGCAGGGCTGCTGGAGCATGAAGGTGCCGTTGTCCAGGACCTCGCTCGCCGCGTCTCCCATGTTCGTCCAGCCCGGCGGCGGAGCGACGGACCTCCAGGTGTTGGTCACCGGGTTGTAGATCGCGCCCTGGTCGGACCAGACCGCGTTTTCCCCGATGTACTCGCCGCCTTCGACGATCATGCGGCCGTCGGGCAGGATCGCCGACGCGAAATACAGCGGCGTGTAGCTCGACGGCATCGACGCGATCTGGCTCCACGTCCCGTCGATGTAGCTGCCGTTCGCGGCGGGAGTGAGCTTCCACCACTGGTTTGTGCCGCCGGTGGTGTTGTTGTCCGGCTCGTTGTGCACGAGCACCGTACCGTCGCTCTCCAGCAGCATCGTGCCGGGCGTCCCGAACGGCGGCGCGTTCTTCAGCGCGGTCCAGGGCGAGGACGCCGACGCCGACGCCGTGTCCGCCGGGTGGAAGTTAGGCGCGTCTCCCGACGCCTTGGCGTGGGCTAGCGGTGGGCGCGCTGCAACCGACTCCGGCCCCTGCGCGGCCGCCGGATTGGCCGCCGCCGCGCCCGGCTCTTGTGCGGATGAGTTCGGGGTGGTGGCAATCACCAGGGCTGCAAGCGCGGCCATACACGTGGCCCCGCCGGCGAAAGCGGCAGATCGACGGCCTAATGAGAGCATAAAGGACCTCCTGCGCGTTCGTTTGCCTCCGGTCGCGCACGCTACCAGGGTCTGCAGTGCCTGTCTGCACACGTTTGGGCCGGCGGGCCTGATCGCTCTGGGATCACGCCCGCCGGCCCGGTGCCGAGGCATTCCGATGACGTCACGACCCCGGGTGCCTGGCATTCCCGAAAAAGGCGTTCGAGCTGGGCTGCCAGAGCATGCAGACCGAGACCAGCCCAATTCCGGCGACGACAAAGCCCATGATCACAGCCGCAGAGCTCCGGCCCGTGTCGAGGCCGATGAACGCGCCCAGGATGCCGAGCGCGCAGAACACGGCGGCGGTGATGCGGGCCCAGTTCTTGCCCGCCACGCACTCGAGCGCGATCCACGCGAACAGGACGGCGCCGATCAGCCCGGCGATGGATCCGGCGATGATCATGGCGTGTGTGAGCGTCGTGATGTCGCCGGCCGACAGGCGCGGGAACCTGTGCTCCAGGGCCGCCCTCGTGGCCCGCTCCGTCACCAGGTAGGCGACGCCGCGGGCCACGGAAGCGACCGCCCCCGCGTACATGACCCATGCCGCGTTCCGCACGGCGAGAGGGGTGGCCGGCTGCAGGGCGGCGGGCCGCACTGTGGTCTGTGTGGTGGTCATTTCTTCTCCTCTTTCCTTGTTGGATTCCGGCCCGGGCAGGCCAGAAGGATCCGGTCCGGCCAGACGCACGTGACCCGCAGCCGCCGCAGCTCGTCGCGGTGCGCGTGGCGGGCCAGCCACGACGGTGCGAACCGGCGGGCCCGCAACGGGGCATGGCGCTGCATCTGCTTCTCGCACCATCGGTAGGCGTCGGCGCGCAGGTAGCGGCTGATCGCAGGGAACATCTGCAGTTCCTCGTCGGCGATGTGCTCGCCGAGCATGCTGCGCACCCGGCGGAGCGATGCGTCCAGGTCGCCGGGCGGGCCCGAGCCGGCGCGCACCGCGTCGAGTGCGCGGCCGGCCTGAGTGAGCGCGGCGGCGACCGCGAGTCGATCGTCGGTCAGCGGGGTTATGTCGAGCGCCTGCCCGGCGGCCGCGGCGGCCATCGGCCACAGGATGTCCGCCTCGCCCTCGTGGTGGGCTCGGACCTGGGCGAGCAGGGCTGCGGTGTAGCGCCGGAGCATTGCCGTTCGCCGGGTGCTGCGGCCGCCGTCCTCGCCGAGGCAGCTGATGAGACGCTCCAGGTCCTGGCGGATCGCCCGGTGCATCACGACGAGCCTGATGAGATCCGGCTCGGGGTCGTGTGCCGATCTCGGCCGGAAGGCGAATCGCTGTGCAGCGGGCATGTCCTCAGGGTGAGCCTGCACGCTGGTGGCCCACTTGCGGCGGACTTGCGGGCAACGTCACGGCACTGCAAGGTAGGGGTGATCTCCTGCAGCCAGCGAGGTGCCTGTGATCGGGGTTCGCGTCCTCGGACCGGTGGAAGTGACCGTCGGCGGCGCACGCACGGACGTCGGCGGGCCGCGGCAGCGGAGCGTGCTGGCGCGGCTCATCGCGGCGCAGGGCCGGGTGGTCTCCGCTGACCGGCTGATCGAGGACCTGTATGCCGACGAGGCGCCGCCGAGGGCGCTGGCCGCGGTGCAGTCGTACGTCTCGCACCTACGGCGCGCGCTCGAGCCGGGCCGTCACGCGTGGGCGGCGGCCGGCGTCCTCGTGACCTCCCCGCCGGGATACGCGCTGCGGCTCGACCGCACGGCCGTCGACGCGTGGGAGTTCGAGGACGAGGTGCACGGCGCCGCCGCGCTCGACGACGCCGCCACGGCCCATGACCGGCTGTCCGCGGCCCTGGCCCGGTGGCGCGGCGCCGCGTTCCAGGAGTTCGGGGGCCTGCCCTGGGCCGATCTCGAGGCATCCCGGCTGGACGAACTGCGGCTGCTGGCGACCGAGCAGCTCGCGGAGTGCGCCCTGCGGCTCGGCCGGGCTGCTCAGACCGTCGCTGACCTCGACCGGCTGACGGCCGATCAGCCGCTCCGGGAAGAGTCCTGGCGGCTGCTCGCGCTCGCGCTCTATCAGTCCGGGCGGCAGGGCGACGCGCTCGCGGCGTTGCGGCGGGCGCGGGCCAAGCTCGCCGCGGAGCTGGGCGTGGATCCCGGATCTGGCCTGCGCGACCTCGAGAATGACATCCTCGCCCAGGCCCCGCACCTGTCGGCTCCGGCACCCGCCGCCCGGCGGGTGCGGGCTGCCGCCGTCTCCCACCCCGCAGGCGGGGAACCGCCAGCATCGGCGGACGCCTGCTTCGGCCGGGACGCCGAATTGCTGCGGGTCGCCAGCGCGGCCCGCGAGGCGGAGCAAGCCGGGGCCCGGATCGTCCTGGTAGCCGGCGACGCGGGAGCCGGCAAGACCGCCCTGGCGGGCGTGGTCAGCCGCCGGCTCGCGGCCGAAGGCTGGACGGTCACGGCGGGACGCTGCCCGGAGCATGGGGGAGCTCCGGCTGGGTGGCCGTGGGCCGAGGCACTGCGCCACCTTGCCTGCCTGATCGCGCCGGTGGAACCGGAGGCGCTGGCCTCCCTGCTGACCGACGCCGCGGTCCAGCCGGGCGACCCCGCCGCCGCCAGGTTCCGGCTGCACCGCGCCGTGGGTGAGTACCTCGAGGACGCGAGCCGGTCCGCGCCGCTGCTGGTGGTGCTCGAGGACCTGCACCGCGCCGACGCGGAGACGCTCGCGATCCTCACCGACATCGCCGTCGGCGTGGCCGCGGCGAGGATCCTCGTGCTGGCGACCTACCGTGCGGCCGAGGCCCCGGCGCACCTTTCCGAATGCCTCGCCGCGCTGGCCCCGCGCGACCCTGCCCGGGTGACGCTGGGCGGGCTCGACGTCGCCGCAACGGCTGACCTGGTCCGTGCGACCTGCACGGACGCCGTTGATGCTGAGACCGCTCGGGTCATCGCCGAGCGGACCGGCGGGAATCCGTTCTTCATCAAGGAGACCGCGCGGCTGCTCGACTCCGAGGGCGCGCTCGCGGCGGCCTCCGAGGTTCCGGCGGGGGTACGCGAGGTGCTGCAGCGGCGGATCGCCCGGCTGCCCGCCACCGCCGGGACCGTTCTGCGGCAGGCGTCGGTCCTCGGGACCGAGGCCGACGTCGCGATCCTGGGTGAGGTCGCCGGCGTCGAGGACAACGTGCTGCTGGACGCGGTCGATGCCGGCCTGCTCACCGGTCTGGTGACCGAGCCCGCGGCCGGGCGGATCCGGTTCGCCCACGCTCTCATCCGCGACACCCTCTACGAGGGACTGTCCCGGCTGCGCCGTTCCCGGCTGCACGCCCGCGCCGCCGAGGCGATCGAGCGGCACAGCCCCGGCGACGTGGCCGCGCTCGCCCACCACTTCGGCGAGGCCGGCAGCGATCCGGGCAAGGAGGCGCGCTACTGCAGCCTCGCCGCGGCTCAGGCCGAGCAGCGTTTCGCCTACGACGAGGCCGCCCGGCTCTGGGAGCAGGCGATCGCCGCCGCTGACCGGGCCGACGGCACGTCGCCGAGGGACCGGCTAGAGCTGGTGCTGCGCCTCGTCGGTGCGCTGGCGCCAACCGAGGAGATTTCCCGCGCTCGCAGCATGCGGCGGGACGCCATCCGCGCCGCGCTGCCGCTGGGCGATCCGGTCCTGCTCGCCCGGGTGATCACCGCGTTCGACGTACCCAGGGCGTGGCAGGCGACCGAGTACGGAGGCACCGACGAGGAACTGGCGGGCACGGTCGAGCACGCGCTGGCGACGCTGCCAGCCGGCCAGGAGTTGCTGCGCTGCCGTCTGCTCACGACGCTGGCCTTCGAGCTGGATCGCATGGACTCCGAACGCGGCCACCAGGCCTCGGCCGAGGCCGTCGAGCTGGCCCGGCGGCTCGGGGACGCGGACGCCCTGACGATCGCCATCAACGGCCGGGTGTGGCACACCTTCCGCCGCGACGGCCTAGCCGAGCGGCTGAGCCTCGGCGCCGAGCTGCTCGGCCTGCCGGCCAGGTCGGTGACGACGGAGGCGCTTGGCCACGTAGTCCTCATGGTGGCCAACACGGCGACTGCCGACTTCGGCGCCGCGGATCTGCACGCGGAGGAGGCGGCGCGCATCGCGGAGCGGCACTCCCTCATGCTCGCCGCCGTCCCGGTCGGTTTCTACCGGGCACTGCGGAAGGCGCTCAGCGCCGATGTTCCCGCGGCCGAGGAGCTCTACCGGCGCGGTGCCGCGCAGATGGACCGGCTCGGTCTATGGCAGCACGGGGCAATCGTGAGCCTGATGGGACGGTTCTGCATGCGGACGATGCTGGGCCAGGCCGGGGACATGATCGATGAGCTCGAGCCGCTGCACCAGATCCCGGTCCCGGCTCCCGCCATCGCTGCGTCGTACGCGCTCTCGCTCGCGGCGGCCGGGCGGGTGCCCGAGGCCCGGGCCATCGCGGTGCGGCTGCCGCCCGTGCACCGCGACCTTCTATGGCTGGTGGTGACCGCCATCTGCGCCCTGCTGGCCATCGCGGTCGACGACACCGAGCGCGCCAGGTCGTGCTACCGGGAGCTGCTGCCCTACGCCGCGCGGCCAGCGGGCACCGACACGGGGACGATGGCCCTCTGGCCCACCGCCCAGATACTCGGCGACCTCGCCAGCTATCTCGGCGTTGACGACGCACGGGCCCACTACCGTCACGCGCTCGCGATAGCCGAGCGCTCGGGCATCGCGCCGTGGCGCGACGCAGCCCTGAATCGCCTGGAGCAGGGCGCGCAACGCGCCTGACGCCGGTCAGGTCGTGCGCACGTGCCCGCTCATCGGACCTCGCCGCGCATAACTGTGCGATCGCACGAGGAGACAGCGCGCGGGTGACGTACGCCGCGGCCTGCGGCTGCCAGACCTGCCAGAGCCAGCCAAGCTCCCCGACCGGGTCGTCGTGCCAGTCGACGCGCAGGTCGGTGACCGGCCACGGCTGTGCGTCGGCGATGAGCATCCCGGCCGAGCGCACGGGGGAGACCTCGCCGCCCGCCGCCAGGCCGGCCTGCAGCGCGGCGATCAGCCGGTCGCCGAGATCCTCTGCGGCCCGGCCCTGGAAGGCGGCGAGCATCGCCGCCGGCACGCCGGTGTCGGCCAGCAGGTTGCCGGCCGCGGCGGCGCCCGCAGCGTGCACGTCCACCGCATCTCCCAGAGCCTGTTCCCCGGAGTAGCTCGCCGCGCCGCCCTCCGCGTCCACGACAGCGAGTTGCCGGAACGCGACGTCCGGGGCCCGGCCGACCAGCGCCGCGAGCGCGTCGCCCGCGCGAACGCCGCCGGCGATCGCGTCCAGCAGGTCTCCGCGCAGCCGGGGATCGGTGGTGCTCTGGCTGCACACCGCGCCGACGCCGGCCCGCACCGCCGCGCACCGCGCAGCGACCGCCATGCTCGCCGAGGCGATGACGGCGCCGACCGTGCCGGTGCGCTCGCAGCGGCCCACCAGCGAGAACGTCATGGCTTGACCGCCACGACCGTGACCTCGACCAGCCATTCCGGCCGCGCGAGCGCCGCCACGACCAGGCCAGTGAACACCGGGTAGACGCCCGCCAGGCGCCGTCCGAGCACGCGGTACACCGGCTCGCGGTACCGGATGTCTGTGAGGTAGACGGTGCAGCTCACCACGTGCGCGAGGGACGCGCCGGCCTCGGAGAGCAGCGTCTCGACGTTCGTCATCACCTGCTCGGCCTGGCCGGCCGGGTCGCCGACGTGGACGTTCTCGCCGGTGTCTAGGTCCTGCGGCACCTGGCCGCGCAGGTAGACGGTGTTGCCGGCGACGACCGCCTGGCACAGGTCGTTGTCGAGATGCTGCTCCGGGTAGGTCTCGGCGGTGTTGAACGGCCGGATCCGCAGGTGCCCGCCGGCCATGATCGGCTCCCTCACTTCCGCACCTCGTTCGCCACGTCGGAGTACCGGGCGACCACGTCGAGCGGGCCGCCGAAGTCGTAGTTGTTGTAGACCGCGAGCAGGTGCGAGAACGGCGGCGACTGCGCGAACAGCTGGAACGTCAGCCGGTGCCCGGCGTAGTCGGAATTGAGCAGGTCACGGGCCAGCGCGAACAGCTTGCGCCGCTCCTCCGCCGGGATCTCGCCTACGCGGAAGTACTTCCGCAGCCAGTCCCCGCCGCCGTCGCTGTCGAACATCGCCTTGCTCGGCATCAGGCTGACCTGGCAGCCACAGATGTCGCGGACCATGTGCATGACCGCCGGGAGCTGGGTGGACGCGAAGACCCGGGCGGCGTACATCATCGGCTGGTTGGGCATGAGCAGCCCGCCCGGGCTGGGCTCGGCTAGCTCGATCGCCGCGGTCAGGTGCGCGTTGATGCCCTCGCGGTAGCACGCGATCTGCGCGATCTTCTCCCGAACGCCCTGGTGCATCGTGACCCCGGTCGACTTCGCGCTGGCGTAGGCGACGCCGAGCAGGAAGTCGGCAAACCTGCCGTAGCGCTGGACGTACGGGAAGATGCTGTAGCGGTGCAGGGTCGCGCGGATGAACGCGGCCGCCTTCGTGTGCCGGTAGAAGAAGACGTTCTCCCACGGGATCTCGACGTTGTCGAAGACGATCATCGTGTCGATCTCGTCGTACCTGCTCGTCAGCGGGTAGTCGTCCGGGCTGCGCCCGCCGGCGAAGGCCGACCGGCAGATGTGCTTGATGCCCGGCGCGCCCATGTCGGCGAGAAAGCAGACGGCGTAGTCGCTGAGCACCTCGTTGTTCCAGTCGCCGATCGTCGGCTTCACGAACGCCTGATTCGCGTAGGCGGCCGCGGTCTCGAACTTCGCGCCGCGCACCACGATCCCGCTGCCGGTCTCACCGACCACGTGCAGCAGGACGTCGGGATCCTGGTCTTGCGGGCGGACGGAACGGTTGCCTTTCGGGTCGGTGTTGGCCGAGACGTGGAACGGGTCGAGCAGCTGCGCGCGCCGCACGTGATGGGCGATGTTCGCGGAGAACGCGGGGTCGATCTCGTTCAGCACGTCCTGCCCGTCGAACAGCGACCACATCTCGCCGACGGTCTCGTCGCCCACCCGAGTGACCACGCCCCCGGCGTCGTCGAGGATGGCGTCGACCGTCGCCCGCTTGGCCTTCCAGTCGTCGCGGGTGTGCGGCGGGCGCGAGGTGGTGGCGCAGCGCTCGGCCGACTGATCGTCGGTGTAGGTCAGCAGGTCCGCGGCGCCGGCCTCGTGCCCGAGGTCGTAGATCCGCGCGCGCAGGTTGACCATCGGCGCGAAGGCCGGGTGGGTCGCCACATCGCTGACCCGTTCACCGTCGATCCACACCTCCCGGCCGTCGCGCAGCGACTCGATGTAGTCCTTGCCGGTTCGCAGCACTGTCTCGTTCCTCGGCTTCCGGTCGTTCCCTGATCAGTTCCCCGTGGCGCTGCCGGGCGCGCCGTACAGCCGGCGCAGTGGGGCGCGACGTACTACTTTATTAGACCATTGATATAGTTCTTTGGCATGGAGAGTCAAGGGCCTGAATCGGCCTTCGCCGACGTCGGCGACGTCATCGCGGCCAACCTGCGCCGGCTCCGGACCGCCCGCCGGATGTCGCTGGCGACGCTCGCAACCCGCGCGGTCGTGGCAAAGGCGACCCTGGCGAACCTGGAGCAGGGCCGGGGCAACCCGACGATCGAGACCCTGTGGTCGCTGGCCACCGGACTCGGCGTCGCGTTCAGTGATCTTCTCGAAGACCGGCGCGACACGACCACGGTCGTGGTGCGGGCCGAGCAGGGTGCGCGGGTGCGCGGCTCGACGCCCGGCGGCAAGCTCGACCTTCGGCTGCTCGACCGGGTGGAGCGCGGCGGCCTGGTTGAGGTGTTCGCGATGTTCCTGCCCGCCCGGACCGAGCACCTGGGCAGCCCGCACGGCAACGGCGTCGTCGAGCGGGTGTTCGTGCACGGGGGAACGATCGCCATCGGCCCGGTCGGCGAGCCCATCACGCTCGGCCCGGGGGACTACGCCCGGTACAGCGGCGACGGCCCGCACGTCTACCGCTCGGCGGACGCGGACTGCCACGGCATGCTGCTGGTCGGATACCCGCCGGCCTAGGAGAGCGCCGGGAGGTCGGGTCATAAGGTTGCGCTGTGGACAATCAGGTCACTTTGCGCCCCGTCGCGGAGTCCGATCTCGGCCTGCTGGTCCGGCTGTTCACCGACCCGGCCGTCGTGGGCGAGTCCGAGTGGTACGGCTGGCAAGACGCACGCTGGCTACGGCACCGGTGGGATGAAAATGGCCTGCTCGGCGAAGACGGCGGCACCCTGCTGGTGGATCACGCCGGTGAAACGGTCGGGTTGGTCAACTGGCGCAAGCGGCCGACCGGGTTCCGCTCCTGGTGCTGGGCCATCGGCGTCACGCTCGTTCCAGAGGCGCGAGGCCACGGTTACGGCACGCAGGTGCAGCGCGGTCTGGTTCATTACCTGTTCGCCCATACGCAGGCCACCCGGATCGAGGCCGAGACCGACGTCATGAACGTCGCGGAGCAGCGCGCGCTGGAGAAGGCCGGGTTCACCCGGGAAGGCATCCTGCGCAGCGTGGTCTTCCGCGCTGGCCAGTGGCGCGACGCCGTCCTCTACAGCATCCTGCGCGATGACGTCGCATCCGGCACGGCGAGCGCCGATCCCCAGCACCCAGACTGACAGCAGCAGGCGGAGGCAGACCATGGCGTCGGATCAGGTCGGAATCGGGATCGTGGGCAGCGGCTTCATCGCCGCCGCGCACGCGGAGGCCTTCTCCCGGCTGCCGCGGGCCACGGTGCGCGCCGTGGCGTCGCGCTCAGCGGGCAAGGCGGCGGAGTTCGCCGCGCGCTGGGGCATTCCCGCCTCGCTCACCGATTTCCGGGAGCTGGCCGAGCGGCCCGACGTCGACGTGGTGTGCGTCGCGGCCCCGAATGTGCTGCACCGGGACATCACGGTCGCCGCGGCCCAGGCGGGCAAGCATGTCATCTGTGAGAAGCCGCTGGCCCGGACGCTGCGCGAGGCCGACGAGATGATCAGCGCGTGCGCCGGCGCCGGGGTGCTGCTGATGTACGCGGAGGAGATCTGCTTCGCGCCGAAGTACGTCCGGGCGAAGGAACTCGCCGACGAGGGCGCGCTCGGGGACGTGTACCTGGTCCGGCAGACCGAGCAGCACTACGGGCCTCACTCGGACTGGTTCTGGGACGTGGAGCGGTCCGGTGGCGGCGTCCTGATGGACATGGGCTGCCATGGCATCGAGTTCGCGCGGTGGGTGCTGGGCAAGCCCGCCGCCCGGACGGTCGCGGCCGAGGTGGGCACGTTCGTGCACGGCGGCCGGACCGAGCTGGAGGACCACGCGATCGTCACGATCCGTTTTGAGGGCAACCGGATGGGCCTGGTCGAGGCGAGCTGGGCCAAGCCGGGCGGCATGGACGACCGGGCCGAGATCGCGGGGAGCCGGGGAATCACCTACGCCGACCTGATGCGCGGCTCATCGCTGTCCACCTACAGCGATGTCGGCTACGGGTATGCCGGCGAGAAGGCGCCCGGTACCCGCGGCTGGACGTTCACCATCTTCGACGAGCTGTGGCATTCCGGCATTCCGCAGGAGATGGAGCACTTCGTCAGCTGCGTCCTCGGCACGGCGAAGCCTCAGGAGACCGGTGCGGACGGCCGGGCTGTGCTCGAGCTGATCTACGCTGCGTACCGGGCCGCGCGCACCGGCCGGGTGGAGCTTCCGTTGCAGCTCAGCGAGCAGGAGGCGGGCCAGCCACCGTTCGCCCTCCGGTGAGGCACGCGGCATCTTCGGGTGGGGATAGGAGTGGGGGATGAAGGCGGTCTGCTTCCGCCAGTTCGGGGGCCCTGAGGTCCTGGAGATTGCGGAGTATCCGGATCCGCATCCGTCGCCAGGTCAGGTCCGCATCGCCGTGCGCGCGGCCGGCGTCAACTCGAGCGACTGGAAGAAGCGTCAGGGCCTGATGGACCCGGGGCTTCCGCAGACCCTGGGGTACGAGGCTGCCGGTGTCGTGGACGAGATCGGCGCGGGTGTCACGGACGTCGCCGTCGGCGACCGCGTGTTCGGCCTGTCCACCGACGGCGCGGCGCAGGCCGAACTGGCCGTGCTGTCCGAGTACGAGCCGATCCCGCCGTCGCTCGATTTCGCCGCCGCGGCCGCGTTGCCGTCCGCCATCGAGACGGCGGCGCGCGCCCTCGACCAGCTCGGCGTGGCACGGGGCAGCACGCTCCTCATCAACGGCGCCTCCGGCAGCGTCGGCGGCGCCGCCGTTCAGCTCGCCGCGGCCAGGGGCGCGCGCGTGATCGGCACGGCCGGCCCCGCCAGCCAGGACTACCTGCGCTCGCTGGGCGCGGAGGCGGTCGTTTACGGCGAGGGCATGGCGGGGAGGGTCCGGGCGCTCGCGCCCGGCGGCGTCGATCTCGCCCTCGACGTCGCCGGCAGCGGGGTCCTGCCGGAGCTGATCGAGCTCGCGGGCTCGCCGGAGCACGTCATCACGATCGCGGACTTCGCCGGTGCGCAGGAGCACGGCGTGCGATTCAGCCGCGGCGACACCGGCCGAGCGCTGTACGTGCTCCACGACATCGCCGGGCTGATCGAGTCCGGGCGCTTCTCGGTTCCGCCCGTGCACACCTTCCCGCTCGCCGAGGTGGCAGAGGCGCACCGCGTCAGCGAGGACGGTCACGTGCGCGGGAAGCCCGTCCTCCTGATTGGCTGAAGGCCGGCTCAGCGGAAGGCGTCGGCGTTGCGCTCGCACCAGTGGCGGAACGTCGCGGGGGCTGTTCCGGTGATGTTCTCGACGTCGTCGGTGATGGCGACGGCGCGGCGGGCACGGAAGACCTCATTCAGGCGTTCCATGAGCCGCGCCTGTTCGGGTGGAGTTCCCTGCTGAACGGCAGCCTGGGCGAATTCGTGCGGAGTGACGTCTTCGAAGTCGACCGGACGCCCGATCACCTCGGCGATGATCTCGACCTGCTCCCGCGAGGTCAGCGCCTCGGGGCCGGTGAGCAGATATCCCTTACCGACGTGACCGTCCTGGGTGAGGGTGGCCACGGCGACCCGCGCGATGTCCTCCGGGTCCATCACGGCGAGCACGCCGTCACCGGTTGGGTCGGTGACCTTGCCCGCCCGGACGGAGTCACGCCACGCGAAGGCGTTGGACGCGAAGGCGCTAGGCCGCAGGTAGGTCACGCCGAGGCCGGATTCGCGCAGGATCTGCTCGCGAGCTGCGAGAGCGGCCCCCATCGGGTTGTCATCCAGCGGCAGGAGGCGCGCGCCGGCGGAGGATTGCAGGACGATCCTCGGCACCGCCGCGTCCCGCGCGGCGGCGATCAACGTCTTGGTCTGCTCGGTCCCGCCGCCAACCTGCATAAGGAAGATCGCTTCGACGCCCTCAACCGCCTTCGAGACGCTTTCGGGGTCGTCGAGATCGCCGGCGGCGAGCTCGATCCCCGGCGGCAGGCTGGCCGCACGGGAGGGGTCGCGCACGAATGCCCGGACGTCGAAGCCCTGTTCGTGTAGCTGCCGCGCGACGGGCCCGCCGACGTGGCCTGTTGCTCCGGTGACGAGATACATCTGCGTTCCTTTCGGATTGGGGTCACTACCAGGGCACTGTGCTGTTACCAGGCCACGGTGCCGTCGCGATCGGCGAAGGTACCGGTCGGCCCGCCGATCCGCCGTGTCCGTCATGCTCACAGGCTGCCCGGGCCCCGCGCTCACGGCGAGGAGATGGCAGGTTGCTGCCATTTGCCGGGCCCGGGGACCGTTGGCAGACTGGGCGGGTGGCTGATGACCAGACCGGCACGGTGCGCGGCGACGCCGCGTTCATCGCCCGGGCGGGTCACCTCTTCGACGCGGCGCGCGAGGAGTTCGTCGTGGCGGCCCGCGACCTGCTCACCTGGTCGCACCCGGAGCTGAGGTCCGCGGTCGCCCGGCGGGTGCATCCTCCCGGCAAGGGCGGCTTGACCGTTCGCAAGCTCTGGAGCCCGCTGGTGCTGGTTGACGAGGCGCAGCGCGCACACCTGCGGCGGATCGACACGGCGGGCACACAGGTGCGGATCAGTTCCGCGGCACTGCCGCACGAGACGATCATCCTGGACCGGCGGGTGGCGATCCTGGCGAGCGAGCCGTCTCCGCTGGGCCGCGAGTACACGGTGACGACGTCCCCGGTCCTGGTGAGCGGGGTTTACTCGCTGTTCAGCGCCGCCTGGGAGGCAGCCACCGACCTCGACGCCTACCTGTGCGGCGACGTTCCCGAGCTCGCTCCTGAAGCGCGGGAGGTACTCCGGGCTCTCGGCGCAGGCCTCACCGACGAGGCAGCCGCCCGCCGGCTGGGCACCTCGCTGCGCACCTACCGGCGGCGAGTGGCCGAGCTGATGGCCCTGCTCGAGGCCGGCTCCCGCTTCCAGGCCGGGGTGCGGGCTGGCGAGCTCGGCCTAGCCGACTGACGCGGTCACCCGCTCTCCGGCCCGGGCCCGGCAGAACGGTCGGGTCACCTGCCGAACCACCGTGTGAAGGGCGTCAGCGCGTGATCGAAGGCCCATCGCGTCTGCTTGATGCCCGAGCAGGTGTTGCTGTCCGACTGGCCAACACAGCTCTTCGGCCCTTCCCTGTCCCGCTGGATCGCCCAGATGGACAGGAAGTTCATGTGCATCTCCTGCTCGAACGCCAGCATTACCCGGGCGTCATGGACCGTCGTGGTCTCGTCCTTGCCGAAGTCAGAGATGCCCGGCAGCATCGTCATGGCCTCCATCCGCCAGATCTGCCACGAGCTCAGCTGCGGATATAGCTTGGCCAGTTCGGCGTGCACGGCATTCGCGCACTTGATGGCGGTCCGGCTCATGTTCATGACGCCTTCGTGCGGCAGGTAGTAGTCGAAGACCATGATGTTGACCGAGTACACGTTCACGCCGTCGGCGATGGCGTTCCGCAGCACCGATAGCCCGGCCGAACCCAGCCCATTCGGTTCCACCGGCAGCGTGAACTGGATCTGCAGCCGGATTCCGCGCTGGGCCGCCCACTGCTGCGCGATCGCGATCGCCTCGTCGCGGCGGTTGATGCCGGCTGCGTAGGTTTCCGCGTCGGACTCGACGTCCATGTCCAGCCGCGTTACCCCTAGTTCCTGTACCACCTGCTCATAGACCGCCGCGATCTTCTGCACGCTCGTGCACGAGTCGGCGATCTCGGTTCCGTGATCGTGTGCCCCGAACGTGTCGGCGCTGTACCCGCCGAAGGACGGGATGACGTTCCCGCCAAGCTCGCGCAGCCTGGCGATATCGGCGTTGTAATACGTCAGCGGCTGGCTGGCCGAACTGTTCCAGTCCACGGCGCACGACTTGGTCCCCTTGGACTGCATGAACGCGATCGTCATGAACTTCGCGCCAGATGCCTTGGCCGTCGCGGTAAGGCTCGGCGTGTCAGGAGCGAGGTAGGACTCGTAATACGGGGCGTACAGACGGTTCGGCAGGGACCACAGCCAGTGAGACTGGCTCGCCGGTGCCGCCGACGCCATCGCTGGCAAGCTGGCGAGCAGCGCGAGGGCTGCTGTCGCGACCATGAGAAGCCGGAATCGAGGTTGCATAGCATCTCCTGCAGCTCGTCAAGCTGGCCAGACGGGTGGGCCGCCAGCCATGCGGGGCAAAATGGTCGGCCGCATTATATTAGGAAAGTTTCCTAATGTTTAGGGCCAGCGCCGAAGTAAACGGCAGCCCTCGCCGTGCGGGTTACGGTTTCCGCCGAAGGCCGGCGTAGATGGCCAGGTCGTGGTCGCCGCCCGGCGTGCTCGATCCGTTCAACGGCCATCCGGACGAGACGCACCACCCGGAGGTGGCCTGGCTGGCGCTCGCGACGGTATCAGCGGAAACACGCCACCTTGGGGAGCAGGCATGACAACAGAGGTCACCGACGCCGACCTGCCGCATCTGCGCCGCTGCGTGGAACTGGCAACGGAGGCCGTCGAGGCGGGCGACTTCCCCTTCGGCTCCGTGCTCGTCGCCGCCGACGGGACCGTTCTCGCCGAGGACCGGAACCGGGAATTGACCGAGGGCGACCCGACGCGCCACCCGGCCCGGCGGGCACAGGCCGAAGTCGATCAGCGAGGCCACGGCGGGCCCGCTGAGATCCGCCCTGACGCGGCGGGGTCACTGCCGTCCGCCGCTCCCGCGCGCTGAGCCCCGGCGATGCCCGTCGAGCACGGTGGAACGGGATGGACCGACCTCTGCATGTCGCCCACCATTCCTGGTGATCGGCGCCGTCGCGGCAGCGTGACCTGAGCCGCGGATCACCGGGTGGGAAGGTTCTGATCGACGAACCGGTGGACCCCGTCGTCGAGGTCCGCGGGCCAGTCGCCGCCGCTGGCTGTGACGGCGGACCGCCCCGCGGTGCGCATCGCGTTCCCGACCGCGCGCAGCGCGGCAGCGAGCGAGCCGGGTTCCGGCGCGGGAATCGGCAGCGCGGTCAGGATCTGCTGTTGCTCCGGGGTCAGCCGGGCGCTCCACTGCTTGATGCCCATCGGCGGCTGCGGCTGGTTGCACTCGACGAACACGTTGTACAGGATGCGCTGCAGGTCCTGCACGCCCTGGACGACGCACAGGTAGTCACGGCGCTGGTTCAGCATGAACGGGCTGATCGCCTCGATCCGGAAGAACTCCTCCACCGTCCCGCGAAGCCGGTCCAGGTCGGGTCCCGGCCGGGGCCCGGGCGGCGGGACCCTGGCGTCCAGGCCATCACGGTCGAAGATCACCAGGCGGTACCGGTGCCGCGACGCTGGCAGCGCGCTGACCGGCTCGCACACGACGTCGAGGCGCTCACAGCCGGTCGTCGTGGAGTGGAACGAGCCGCGCGCGAACGGAAGTTCCCGAGCGAGCAGCGTCGGCGTGATCGTCGCCAGCCAATCCCGCCAGCCGTCGGCGAAGTCGTCGAAGTCGCTGTCACGGATGGCGAGGAGGCAGTCCATGTCGGAGCCACCGTCGGCGGTGCCCTTGGCCAGCGACCCGGACAGCCAGAACGCCCGGATCCGCTCGTCGGCCTCGCAGGCCGCCAGCAGCCGGTCAAAGATCGGCCGGTACGACGGCACCAGAGCCGCCAGCGCGGCGGGGCTGCGATCCACATTCACCGTGAAGCAGGCTATCCGGCAGCCCGCGCCGGAGCGATCGCAGGGCGAGCGCGCGGAAGAGGCCGCGCGAGGAACCGGTGATGAATCAGACCTGCTGCATGGCATCATGCACGCCAGCGCTGCCCCGCCTCCTGATACCCTACGGGGGTATAGTACCTTGAACGTATAGCCCCACGGGCACCCGGGCGACGGATGGAGGCCAGCGTGCACGGCTACACCGAAAGCAAGGATGACTACCTGATGCGGCTGCGCCGGGTCGAGGGCCAGGTGCGCGGGCTGCAGCGGATGGTCGAGGACGACAAGTACTGCATCGATATCCTCACCCAGGTGTCCGCGGTGACGCGGGCGCTGCAGTCGGTGGCGCTGGGCCTGCTGGAAGACCACCTGGGGCACTGCGTGGCCCAGGCCGCCGCCGAGGGCGGCGACGTGGCGGCCGGGAAGCTCTCCGAAGCGTCCGACGCCATCGCCCGCCTGGTCCGGTCCTGAAGGCAGCCAGAGGAGGAGTCACCATGGCATCGGTCGCATACGAGGTCACCGGGATGACGTGCGAGCACTGCTCGCGAGCGGTGTCAGCAGAGCTGAAGGAACTCGCCGGGGTCACGGGTGTGCGGGTCGACCTGGTCCCGGACGGGCGGTCGTCGGTGCTGGTCGTCAGCGAGGCGCCGCTGGCCGTCGAGGCTGTCGCGGCGGCGCTGGATGAGGCGGGCGGATACCAGCTCGTCGGCGGCGCGACCGGCGGACAGTAGCGGAGCCACTCCAATGAGCACGGCCACCGCTCAGCGTCCCGGCGGGCCGGGCGCCGCCGAGGTGCGCACCGCCGAACTGGCCATCGGCGGGATGACGTGTGCGTCGTGCGCGGCGAGGATCGAGCGGAGTCTCATCCGGCTGGGCGACGTCACCGCGACGGTCAACTTCGCCACCCAGACCGCGCGGGTGCGGTTCCCCGCCACCATCGCCCCCGCCGACCTGGTCGCGGCGGTCGAGCAGGCTGGTTACACCGCCACCCTGCCCGGCGTGGCCGGCGGCGCGGAGGAGGAAGAGCGCGCCGCCGCGGAGATGGCGCGGCTGCGCCGGCGGCTGCTGGTGTCGCTGGCCCTGGCGGCCCCGGTGGTGGCGCTGGCGATGGTCCCGGCGTGGCAATTCCGCGGCTGGCAGTGGGTCAGCCTGGTGCTGGCCTCGCCGATCGCGGCCTGGGCCGCGTGGCCGTTCCACCGCGCGGCCGCGCGGGCCGCGCGGCACGGCGCGGCGACGATGGACACCCTGATATCGGTCGGGGTCGGAGCCGCGTACCTATGGTCGCTATACGTACTGGTCTGCGGCCGGCCCGGCGCCACGTACCTGGAGGTCGCCTCGGGGGTGACGGCGCTGGTGCTGCTGGGCCGTTACCTCGAGGCCCGGGCGAAGCGTCGCTCGGGCGCCGCACTGCGGGCGCTGCTCTCGCTGGGGGCCAGGGACGTCGCGGTGCTTCGCGGCGGCAGCGAGGTGCGGGTGCCGGCGGCGGATCTCGCCGTCGGCGAGGAGTTCGTGGTGCGGCCGGGGGAGAAGATCGCCGCCGACGGAGTCGTCACCCGGGGCACCTCGGCGGTGGATACCTCGATGCTGACCGGCGAGCCGGTGCCGGCCGAGGTCGGCCCCGGTGACGGCGTGACCGGGGGCTGCGTGAACGCCAGCGGCAGGCTCGTGGTCCGCGCGACCCGGGTGGGCACGGACACCCAGCTCGCGCACATCGCCCGGCTGGTCGCCGACGCTCAGGCCGGGAAGGCGCCGGTGCAGCGGCTGGCGGACCGGATCTCGGCGGTGTTCGTGCCCGCCGTCATCGCCGCCGCCATGGCCACGCTGATCGGCTGGCTGGCCGCCGGCCAGGCCGCCGGGGCGGCGTTCACGGCGGCCGTCGCGGTGCTGATCATCGCCTGCCCGTGCGCGATGGGCCTGGCCACGCCGACCGCGATCCTGGTCGGAACCGGCCGCGGCGCCCAGCTCGGCGTCCTGATCAAGGGGCCGGAGGTGCTCGAGTCCACCCGCGCGGTCGACACGATCGTGCTGGACAAGACCGGCACCATCACGGCCGGGCGGATGAGCCTGGCGGCCGCCTTCGCGGGACCCGGCGAGGACACGGATGAGGTACTGCGCCTGGCCGGGGCGGTGGAGGCGGCGTCCGAGCACCCGGTGGCCACGGCGATCGCCGAGGGCGCGCGGGACCGCCTGGGCAGCGGCCTGCCCGCCGTCACGGAGTTCGCCAGCGATCAGGGCCTCGGTGTCCGTGGTGTGGTGGACTCGCGCGCGGCGATGGTGGGCCGGGGCGCCTGGCTGGAGTCCGTGTGGTTCCGGCCGGTCCCCCCGGAACTGGCCGCCCGCGCGGCGGCGGCCGAGGCGGCCGGGCAGACCGCCGTGTACGTCGGCTGGGACGGGAGGGCACGAGGCGTCCTCGCCGTGTCCGACACGATCAAGCCGACCTCCGCGGCAGCGGTCGCCCGGCTGCGCGCCATGGGCTTGCATCCGGTGCTGCTGACCGGGGACAACGACCGCGCCGCGCGGGCCGTCGCCGCGGCCGTCGGCATCGGCGACGTGTTCGCCGGTGTGCTCCCGGCCGGCAAGGCGGACGTGGTCAAGAGCCTGCAGCGGGCTGGCCGGGTGGTGGCGATGGCGGGCGACGGGGTCAACGACGCGGCCGCGCTGGCCCAGGCCGATCTCGGCCTGGCGATGGGCACCGGGACGGACGCCGCGATCGAGGCGGCCGACCTGACCCTGGTCCGTGGCGACCTGCTCGCGGTGCCGGACGCGATCGCGCTGTCCCGGCGCACGCTCGCCACGATCAAGGGCAACCTGTTGTGGGCGTTCGGCTACAACGCCGCCGCGATCCCGCTGGCCGCGCTGGGTTTCCTCAACCCGCTGATCGCCGCGGCCGCGATGGCCTTGAGCTCGCTGTTCGTGGTGTCCAACAGCCTGCGGCTGCGCCGCTTCAGGTGAAGCGCTTGATGAAGTCGAGCGCGGTCTGCGCGACCTGCGCCCAGGGTAGCCGCCTGGGACAGCGGGGCGCCGGACGCCGGGCGCCGGCACCGCGAACGTGCCGGACAGCTGGCGCCCCTCGTCTGATCGCTCATATCTGTCTCCTTTCCCGGCCGGGCCGCCAAAACGCGCAGGGACGCAGGGGGTTGCGACGGGCTGTGCCCGGGTTACCGTTGGAGAGACACGTATGGCGTTTTTCGGAGGTCGGAAAGTCTGGCGAGTCAGATGCCTGAACCCGGTGGAAGCAGCACGGGGCACAACCGCGAGACAACGCGCCGAGCAGACGATCACCCGCTCGCCATCGGGCGCAGCCTGGTCCCGCCGCCGTTGACGGACCACAGCAAGGGCCGCAGCCTGGTGGCCCCGCCGCTGACGGACCACAGCAAGGGCCGCAGCCTGGTGGCCCCGCCGCTGACGGACCACAGCAAGGGCCGCAGCCTGGTGGCCCCGCCGCTGACCGACCACAGCAAGGGCCGCAGCCTGGTGGCCCCGCCGCTGACCGACCACACCAAGGGCCGCAGCCTGGTGGCCCCGCCGCTGACCGACCACACCAAGGGCCGCAGCCCGGTGCCGCCGCCCTTGACCGATCACGCCAAGCGAAGCAGCGGTCCTGGCTGATCCGGCTGGCGCCGGATCGCCCGCTCCGTGTGATGCCAGATTGTCCCCTCGGCGTGACGGTGGGTAGCGAGAAGTCGCTCACCGGAGGGTGATTTGGAATGCTTTCTCCAAGGTCGATCCTTGATGAGATTTTCGATAACGACGAGGCGTTCCAGTTGTTTTGCTCCATCGCCGCCAGCGACGAGTCGCAGGGCGGATGGGAGAACGGCCGGATCGCGGCGCTGGTTCCCCCGTCCGAGCGCGACCTGGCGCCCAAGATCGCCCGGCACGGCGCGGACGAGGACAAGCACGGCCGTATTTTCACCGCGCTGCTGCGCAAGCGCGGCCTGCAGCCCGTGGACGTTCCCGCCGATACGGACTACACCGTGCGGCTGGAGCACGCCGGCATCGGCCTGGCGCACGCCCGGCTGCGGCAGGAACGGCCGCTTACCGAGCAGGACATCGTGACGTATCTGGTGCACAGCCGGGTGACGGAGCAGCGAGCCAGCGAGCAGATGCGGACATTGCGGAGATACGTGGGCTCCCGGCCGGATGTCGGCCGCGCGATCGGGATGATTTCGGCCGACGAGGACAACCACCTGGCGTACTGCAACGAGGAGTTGCTGCGGCTGGCCGCGGCCGGGCACGAGGACGCCATCCGGCGCGAACTGCACGCGACCGCCATGGCCGAGATCGCCGTATACCGGGACGTGACCACCGCGGTCATGACGCACCTGGCCCAGATCCTCGGCTGGTCCCGGTCGAAGGTGGCGCTCCTGGCCGCGACCGCGCAGGCCGTCTACGCCTACGACCGGCTCACCGGCTGGCGGCGCATGGTGTCACTGCGCATGCCTGCCCGCCGCGACGCACTGGGCGGCCCGGCGCCTGCGCGGTCTGGGCGCGCTTAGGCCCCCACCGCGCTGTACTCCACTGTGCTCCGCATTGCGGGTTCTGCTCCTGCGTGCGCGGACGCCGCGACCGTGCACGCGGCGCGCACGAAGGCGGCGACCGCCGGCGAGCGCGCGTCCTGGGGCCAGGCCACGGCCAGCGTGGAGTCCGGGAGATCGCTGACCGGCCGGTAGGCGATCCCGGATCGCCGGTAGCGCCGGGCCACCGAGACGGGCGCGAAGAACACGACGCTGCCCGTCTCGACGAGACTGAAGATCTCTGCCAGGTTCGAAGCCGGGGGCGCCACGCCGGCCCGGCGAGGCCCGGCGGGCCGGCCGCTGCTCGCCTGCGATCCGCCGGGGAGCCTGCGGCCGGCCAGGTCGGCCAGGCACAGCTGCGTCCGGGCGGCCAGCGGGTCGGCGGCGGCCATGGCGACCAGAAGCGGCTCGGTCAGCAGCGGCTCGCTGTCCAGGCCGCGGCCGTCAAAGGGGCACAGCAGGAGCCCGACGTCAGCGCGGCCGTCGCGCAGCGCCTGCGGCTGCTCGCCGAATCCTCCCAGGACCAGCTCTGGCGGCATGGCCGCATCGTCGGCGCAGTACACGTCGAGGATCTGCGGCAGCAGACCGCCGTCGACGTCGGCCTTGAGCGCGACCCGCAGCCGCCGCGGCGCACTGCCCGCCTCCCGGGCCCTGCGCGCGGCGGTCGTGACCGCCTCGAGGGCGGTCCGGGCGTCGCGCAGCAGAACCTCTCCGGCCGCCGTGAGCCTTACCTGCCGGGTGGTCCGCTCGAGCAGTACCACGCCGAGCTGCCGTTCAAGGTCCCGGATCGCGCGGGACAGCGGGGGCTGCGCCATGCCCAGGCGGCCAGCGGCGCGCCCGAAGTGCAGTTCCTCGGCGACAGCGACGAAGTAGCGGAGCTGCCGTACCTCCAGCTCATTCATACCTCAACGGTACCAATGCCGACCGGATCGGTCCTTCACCTGCGCGGTGGTGCCGGGTTAGCTGGGCAGCACCCGGCAGCGGGCCCGCGACGTTCCCGTTGCCTGCCGTTCCTCGCGGAGGTACTCATGATCGTCATCACCACGCCCACCGGCGATATCGGCCGCCGGGTCCTGGACCGCATCTCAGGCAGCGGCCAGCCGGCCCGCGTGATCGCCCGGGACCCGGCGCGGCTGCCCGCGCGCGTGGGCGCCCGCGTCGAGGTGGTGCAGGGCTCGCACGGCGACGCCGGCGCGATCGCGAAGGGGCTCGCGGGGGCCGACAGCCTGTTCTGGCTCGTGCCCCCGGCCCCGTTCAGCTACCCCGGCAGTGCCGAACAGTATTACCTGGACTTCACCCGGCCCGTCTGCGAGGCGATCAGGGGCCGGGAAGTCCGCGTGGTCGGCGTCTCGACGCTTGGCCACGGGTACCAGGGCAACGCCGGGCTGCTGTCGGCCGCGCTGGCCATGGACGCGCTCATTGAGGGCACCGGCGTGGCCTACCGGGCGCTGGCCCTGCCGTTCTTCATGGAAAACCTGCTCCGCCAGGCCGAGGCGATCAAGGAGCAGGGAACGTTCTCCATGGCGAACACCGCGGACCGGCCGCTGCCCGCCGTCGCCACCCGCGACGTTGCCGCCGTTGCCGCCGCGCTGCTGCTCGACCCCTCGTGGAGCGGCCAGGCCAGCGTCCCCGTGGCCGGCCCGGACGACCTGACCCCCGACGACATGGCCGAGGTCATCTCCGAGACCCTGGGCCGCACGATCCGCTACCGCCAGGCTCCGGTCGCGGGCCGCCAGGCCGTGCTGCTGCAGCGCGGCGCCAGCCAGGCGATGGCGCAGGACATGGCGGACATGATCGAGGCGCAGAACAGCGGAATCTACGACGCCGAGCCCCGCGACCCGAACGCCGCCGCCCCCACCAGCTTCCGCCAGTGGTGCCGCGACACGCTCGAGCCAGCCGTCCAATGAAGGCATGGGCAGGCCTTCCGTCATCGTTAAGGACACACCGGCGGCATCCGTCACAGCCGCCGGGCCGTCCCGATGGAAGGACTCCCGTTGACCGCCGACCGCCGGTTCCTGAACCTCAACGTCTACCTGCGCAACTCGGGCTATCACGAGGCTGCCTGGCGGGTCTCGCCCGCCGATCCGGGCGGCGTCCTCGATCCGCGGTACTACATCGGGCTCGCCAGAACCGCCGAACGCGGCGTGCTCGACTCGATCTTCCTGCCGGACAGTCCCGGCGTCGCCGAGTTCCGGTCGGAGTACCTGCCCGGCGCGGGCCTGGACCCGCTGATGCTGCTGTCCTCGGTGGCGAGCTCGACCGAGCAGATCGGGCTCATCGCCACCGCCTCGACCACCTACAGCTATCCGTGGGACGTGGCCCGGCGCGTGGCCACGCTGGACTTCCTCAGCAACGGGCGGGCCGGATGGAACATCGTCACCACTGTGGAGCCCGCAGCCGCGGGCAATTTCGGCGATCGGCCCCACCCGCCGGCGGCCGACCGGTACGAGCGAGCCGGCGAATACGTCGAGGTCGTGCTCGAGCTCTGGGACGCCTGGGACGACGACGCGGCGGTCCTGTCGCGGCAGGCCGGCCAGTGGGCCGACCCGGCACGGCTGCACCCGCCGCGGCACCACGGCACCCACTTCGACGTCGCCAGCTACCTGCCGTTCCCGCGCTCGCCGCAGGGGCATCCGTTCCTCACCCAGGCCGGTTCCTCCCCGCCGGGTATCGCGCTCGCCGCCCGCTACGCCGACGCCGTGTTCACCCCGCTGGCCAGTGTCGATGCGGGCGTCTCGTTCCGGGATAACCTGCGATCCCAGGCCGCGGGATACGCAAGGGACCCGGATCAGGTGCGGGTCCTGCCCGGCCTGTCGTTCCTTCTCGCCGGCACCGACGCCGAGGCCACGGCGCTCGGGGCCGAACTGGAGGCGGCCGCCAGCGGCGAGTTCCGCTGGCGGAACCTGGCGAACCTGGCCGGGCTGGACTACACCACGATCGATCCCGACGTCCCGTTCCCGCCAGAACTCCTCGCCAGCGCTCCGAAGACGAGCTTCGGCGCCTCCATCTACAAGATGGCCGCGGAGGACCCGGCTGCCACGTTCCGGACCGTCGCCCAGCGGCTGTCCGCGCTGCCCGGCGGGCTGGACTACACCGGAACCCCGGAAGGCATGGCCACGCTGATCACCGAGTGGTTCCAGGCCGGCGCCTGCGACGGGTTTACGATCATGCCCAACGTGCTGCCCGGCCAGCTCGGCGCGTTCGTCGACCACGTGGTGCCGATCCTGCAGCGGCGGGGCATCGCCCGGACCGAGTACGCCGGAACCACGCTGCGCGACCACGCCGGCCTGCCCCGGCCGGCAGCTCACCGCCGAGCGGGAGAGTGATGTGAGCGCAGCGTTCTTCTCCGACATCCGCGACACGGTCGTGCCCGGCCGCGACGGCAGGCACGGCCCGCTGCCACCGCTCCTGGTCAGCATGACGCTGGTCACCGGGCTCGTCGACGCGTTCTGCTACCTGGTCCTCGGGCACGTCTTCGTGGCCAACATGACCGGCAACGTCGTGTTCATCGGGTTCGCCCTGGCCGGCGTGCCCGGATTCTCGCTCGGGGCCTCCCTCACCGCGCTGGCGGCGTTCGCCGCCGGCGCGCTGCTCGGGGGCAGGCTCGTCGCACGGCTGCGTGATCACCGTGGCCGGCTGCACTCGTTCGCGAGCGCGGTGCAGGCGGCGTTCCTCGCGGCCGGCGTGGTGCTCGCCGTCGCCGGCGGGGGCGCTCCGGCCTCCGGCTACCGGTACACGCTCATCGTCGCGCTGGGCATCGCGATGGGGGTCCAGAACGCGTCCGCCCGCGCGATCGCGGTGCCCGACCTCACCACGACCGTGCTCACGCTCACCATCACCGGGATCGCCGCCGACAGCGCCCTGGCCGGCGGCCCCGGGTCAAAGGCGGGCCGGCGCATGGTCCCGGTCGCAACCATGCTCGTCGGCGGCCTGCTCGGCGCCGTACTGATCCGGCACGCCCAGGCCTACGACCCGCTCGCGATCGCCCTGGTCGCGATCGTCATCGGCGCCGCGGTCAGCCACCTGACCGGACGGGCGGACCCGGAGTGGGTGCGCGCGCACGGCTAGCTTCCGCCGGGCGCGGCTACCACCTCCCCGCCGGGAATAACAACGACGCGCGGTTGTTCAGATACATGCAAACGCATATATCAGCGCGGGAGGCCATGCCATGCAGTTCGGGATCTTCTCGGTGAGTGACATCACCCGGGACCCGGTGTCGGGGGAGACGCCGAGCGAGGCCGAGCGGATCGACGCGGTGGTGAAGATCGCGCAGAAGGCCGAGGAGGTCGGGCTCGATGTGTTCGCGATCGGCGAGCACCACAACCCGCCGTTCTTCTCATCCTCGCCGACCACGCTGCTGTCGTTCATCGCCGCGACCACGCAGCGGCTGATCGTGTCGACGGCGACGACGCTGATCACGACCAACGACCCGGTCCGCATCGCGGAGGAGTACGCGATGCTGCAGCACCTGTCGAAGGGCCGGATGGACCTGATGCTGGGGCGCGGCAACACCGCCCCGGTCTATCCCTGGTTCGGCAAGGACATCCGGGAGAGCCTGCCGCTGGCGCTGGAGAACTACAACCTGCTGCACCGGCTGTGGCGCGAGGACGTCGTTGACTGGGAGGGGAAGTACCGCACCCCGCTGCAGGGCTTCACGTCGATCCCGCGCCCCCTCGACGACGTGCCGCCGTTCGTGTGGCACGGCTCGATCCGCACCCCGGAGATCGCCGAGCAGGCCGCGTACTACGGCGACGGCTTCTTCGCCAACAACATCTTCTGGCCCAAGGAGCACTACATCCGGCTGATCCGGTTCTACCGGCAGCGCTACGCCCACTACGGCCACGGCAGCGGCAAGCAGGCGATCGTGGGCCTGGGCGGGCAGGCGTACATCGCCAAGAACTCCCAGGACGCCAGGCGCGAGTTCCGGCCCTACTTCAACGAGGCGCCGGTCTACGGGCACGGGCCGTCGATGGAGGAGTTCGAGGAGCTCACGCCGCTGTCGGTGGGCAGCCCGCAGGAAGTCATCGACAAGACCCTGACGTTCCGTGAGCACTTCGGCGACTACCAGCGGCAGCTGTTCCTGATGGACCACGCCGGCCTCCCGCTGAACATGGTCCTGGGCCAGCTCGAGCTGCTGGGCGGTGAGGTCGTGCCCGTGCTGCGCAAGGAGATCGCGGCCCGGCAGGATCCGGAGACCCCGCAGGCCCCGACCCACGCCAGCCTGGTGAAGGCCAAGTACGGCGACCAGCCCGCGCGCCAGCCGCGCCCGAACGCGAACCGCGGCGACAACGTAACCGGCGGGTCGCCCTACCAGGACTCGGCCCCGGAGCTCGAGCCCGAGTACCCGGACCTCTGATGGCCGCGAGCCGTCATCCCGCCAACGACGCCTGGGAGGCGCTGCTGTCCGCGCACGCGGCGCTGATGAAGCAGTTCGCCGCCGGGGACATCTGGGGCAAGCTGTCGATGCGTGAGTACGACGTGCTGTACACGCTGTCCAAGTGCCCCGAACCGGTGCGGATCGGCGAGCTGAACCGGCACGTCCTGCTCAGCCAGCCGGCGCTGTCCCGGCTCGTGGACCGGCTGGCGGAGCGCGGCCTCGTCGAGCGCAAGCCAGACCCCGCCGACGGGCGCGCCATCCGCCTCGCGCTGACCGACGCCGGCCGGGAGCTGCAGCGCCAGGTAGGGCTGCGGCACGGCAGCAGCGTCGCCCGCGTCATGGCGGCGCGGCTGACCCCGGCCGAACTGCAGAATCTGGAAGCAATCTGCCTGAAGCTAGCCCGCGAGCCCGCCATGGCGGGCCTGGCGCCCCTGGCGGCCAACGATACGAACGGAACCACGCACCCATGAGCACCCCTGCGGAACAGGAGCAGTTCAAGCTCGCCGTCGTCAGCGCCGGGACCGGTGATCCGTCCTCGACCAGGCTGCTGGCCGACCGCATCGCCGAACGCGCCGCGTCCCTCGCGGCCGGCCACGGAAACGCGGTGACGGTCAGTGGCATCGAGCTGCGCGACCTCACCACGGACATCACCTCGGCGCTGACGTCGCAGCTCATCACGCCGAAAATGCGGCAGGCGATCACGGCGCTCGCCGAGGCCGACGGCATCGTCGTCGCCACGCCTGTCTACAAGGCCGGAGCCAGCGGCCTGTTCATCTCGTTCTTCCACGCGCTGGACAACGACCTGCTGATCGCCAAGCCCGTCGTGCTCGCCGCGACGGCCGGAACTTCCCGCCACGCCCTGGTCGCCGACGATCAGATGCGCCCGATGTTCGCGTACCTGCGCACGCTGTCCGCCCCGACGTCGGTGTTCGCGGCGCCGGAAGACTGGGGCGACCCGGAGCTGAACAAGCGCATCGACCGGGCCGCACTCGAGCTCGTGCTGCTGATGGAGAGCGGCTTCGCCCGCAGGATCAGGGACGAGGCCTGGCACAGCTACCAGCACTCCTACGGCAGCGCGGGCGGCGCCGAGACCTCGATCGACCTCGACAGCGACCTGATGCGCCTGGCCACCGGCGGTTCCGCCGTATAGATCGTGCCGGTTACGCTCCCGGGCTCTCTTCAGCCACATGTATTGACAAAGGTTTTAAGGCGGTCCTACCGTTCCGCCTAATGCCTTATCGGGAGAAACCCGGAAAGGAGCGCGGGTGCCATCTCGCGCCGGAGAAGGCATGTTCCGCAATGGGAGCGTCTCCCGCGGGATCCGCCCACAGTCGGCCCACGCGTGCGGCCGGCCGAGAGCCCGAACCCGCCCGAGAAGCGGTGCGGCCAACCATCAGGGCTAGCTGAGGGCCGCGGCCAGCGGCCGGATACCTCGAACGTCGCTAGGAGGAAAATGACTCCGAGACGACCCAGGTGGCTGACGCTGGTTTGCGCGGCTTGCCTGTTGGCGGCTGGATGTACCGGCAACCTCTCCAGCAGCAGCTCGTCAAACGGACCCGCGTTGCGGGGCGGGACCGCCACCTTCGCCCTGGCCATCGGAGAGGACTTCAGCTGGATCTTTCCGATTGAGAACCAGGCCAACAACGAGCCGTGGGATCTCAATGTCGAGGAATCGCTGTACCGGCCCCTGTACTTCGCCGGCGACGGCACCAGCCCGACGATCGACAACCAGCTCAGCCTCGCCTACCCGCCGGTCTGGTCTGATCACAACCAGACCGTCACCATCCGGCTGAAGCACTACCGGTGGTCAGACGGGCAGCCGGTGACATCGCGGGACGTGGAGTTCTTCCTCAACCTGGTGCGGGCCGGCCGGTCGCAGGACGCGTGGTACGTGCCAGGCGAATTGCCGGACAACATTCGCAGCGCAAGCTACCCAAGCCCGACCGAGGTGGTTCTGCACCTGAACCGGTCCTATAGCCAGCAGTGGTTCGAGGACAACCAGCTCACCTGGATCTTCCCGCTGCCCCAGCAGGCGTGGGACAAGACCAGCGCGGCCGGCAAGATCGGCAACTACGACCTGACCGCCGCCGGGGCCAAACAGGTATGGGCGTTCCTGTATGGCCAGGCCGAGAAGGTATCTACCTACACGACCAACCCGCTCTGGCAGACGGTGGACGGCCCGTGGCGGCTGACCGGGTACAACCAGGTGACATTCCAGACCACGCTGCAGCCGAACACGAAGTACAGCGGGCCGGTGCGTGCACGCCTGGCCAAGGTCGTGATCGAAAGCGAGCCGGATGAGACCGCAGAGGTGGACGCGCTGCGGGCCGGGATACTGGACTACGGTTACCTGCCGCTCGACGACTACGGGCTGAAGGGCTACCTGCAGAGCCACGGGTTCGTGATCGCGCCATGGGCGCCGGAGTACTCGCAGTGGGCGGAGCTTGGCTATACCAGCTCGACGTACGGCCCGCTCGTCCGCCAGCTCTACATGCGCCAGGCACTGCAGCATCTGGTGAACCAGCCGCTCTACCTGAGCACGCTCTTCCATGGGTACGGCCAGTACACCTACGGGCCGGTGCCAAACCTGCCCGGCTCGGCATACGTCAGCCCGGAGGAGAAGACCGATCCGGATCCGTACTCGGTGACCGGGGCGCGCAGCCTGCTCCAGGCGCACGGCTGGTCCCCAGGGCCGGGCGGCTATCTCGTGTGCAGCCACCCGGGCACGGGCAGCCACGACTGCGGCGCGGGCATCGCGGCGGGCCGCGTGCTGAACTTCAAGCTGATGTACTCGACCGGTGAGCCCAGCCTCGAGGCGGAGGTAGAGGCGTACCAGACCGCGGCCAAGAGCGCGGGCGTGCAGATCACCCTGGACCCGCAGACGGAGACCACCATGTTCTCCATTGGCGGGACCTGCCCGCCCGGCCCGTGCGACTACGGAATCCTGATCTACGCGGACTGGATGTGGAACTACGGCCAGGGCGATGTCTACCCATCCTCGGACGGAATCTTCCAGACCGGCGCGAACTACTGGGCCGGCGGGTACTCCTCGCCGCAGGCCGACAAGCTCATCGTCGCAACCACCCTCAACACAGGTCTGAGCAATCTGTACGCCGAGGAGAACTACCTGTCCCGGAACATCGCCGCGCTGTGGTTCCCAACGGTCGACAACCAGATCTCGGTGGTCAAAGACACCCTGCACGGCTGGCAACCCCAGCAGGTGTTCGCCAACGAGATGCCAGAGAACT
>Ga0335074_10001290_pt1 | contig 34131 bp, 26 predicted proteins | sample Lox_Sample_23_FD_206715 | JGI IMG/M metagenome (GOLD analysis project Ga0335074, IMG submission 206715) | Soil microbial communities from Loxahatchee National Wildlife Refuge, Florida, United States - Lox_Sample_2.3 | ecosystem: Environmental > Terrestrial > Soil > Wetlands | place: USA... | reverse complement strand
CCTGCGACATGAGGCGCGCGTGCAGGCCGACCTGCATCTCGCCCATCTCGCCCTCGATCTCCGCCTTCGGCGTGAGCGCCGCGACGGAATCGATGACGACGATGTCGACCGCATTCGAGCGGACCAGCATGTCGGTGATCTCGAGTGCCTGCTCGCCGGTGTCGGGCTGGGAGACGAGCAGATCGCTGATGTTCACGCCGAGCTTCTCGGCATAGGACGGATCGAGCGCGTGCTCGGCATCGACGAAGGCGGCCGTGCCGCCAGCGCGCTGCACTTCGGCGATGACCTGCAGCGTCAGGGTGGTCTTGCCGGAGGACTCGGGTCCATAGATCTCGACGACGCGGCCGCGCGGCAAGCCGCCGATCCCCAAGGCGATGTCGAGTCCGAGGGAGCCGGTCGAGACGGACTCGACGTCGAAGCTCGTCGCGCCATCGCCGAGGCGCATCACCGAGCCTTTGCCGAATTGCTTCTCGATCTGGCCCAATGCGGCGGCGAGCGCCTTCTTGCGATTCTCTTCCATCTTTCGACCCCGGGAGGTTGCGCGCGAGGGGAATCCTCTGCCGTGGAATTATCCCACAAAGGGCCTGCGGCAGAAGCCTGTCAATCAGGGCTTTTCGCTGTTATTTTCCGCATTACTCGGTCCAGCCGATTTTGTGGTACCGCCGCACAGTGGAAATGATTCGACAACACTGTATAGCGGGCTCTGCTCTGAGAGCCCGGCTCGCGACTCGAGGTGCCTAGGGGCTCGCGTGCGGCTCTCGATGAGCGCGATCTCCGTGAAGCTCCAGGCCACCAGGGGCATGCTCGTGATGCTTCCCGGACGCGAAACCTTGCGCGCCACCGTCACATGCGGACGGAAGGGCTTGAGATCAGGAGCAAATCCCCGGCGGGCGAGCAGATCCTGAAGGGCTCGCGCGAGCGCCGCTAGCCACGCCGGCAGCTCGATCGGCAAGGCGCAAAGAAGCTGCGCGGCACGCCAGTATTCCAGGTGCTCGAAGGCGAGAGCGCCACCGAGGCACGAAGCCGCCGCTTGCCGCGCGATCCCGACTAGCTCCGCCAGCCGCTCCTCCCGGACCGAGCCCAAAAAGGCGAGCGTCACATGAAGGTTCTCCGATGGCACGGGGCGAGCACCGCCCGAGCGCGCCGCCTTTCGGGTCGCCTGCACCATCGCCGCGCGCATCGGCTCATCCGGCCAGAGCGCGAGGAAAAGCCGTCGTGTGCGCGCGCGCGAAGCGGCCTTGGCCCGCGGCTGGTCAGTCGGCACGACCCGCCCGCATGGCCCGCACGGCCCGCAGCGCCAGCCGCAGCGCGTGCTCCACCGATTGCCGGCGGACCTGGTCCCGGTTTCCCGCGAAGCGCCGGCACTCGCAGAGCGCCTCGGGTCCGCGCGCCGCCGTTGTGGCGATGCCGAACCAGACCGTGCCGACGGGCTTCTCCGGCGTGCCGCCGTCCGGTCCCGCGATGCCGCTCACCGCGATCGCCATCTCGACACCCGTGGCCCGCAGAGCTCCATTGGCCATCTCGCGCACCGTGGCCTCGCTCACCGCGCCACCCGCGGCAAGAGTCGCCGGCGAGACGCCGACATCGCGCACCTTGGCGGTGTTGGAATAGGTCACGTAACCGGAGTCAACCCACTGCGAGCTTCCCGGGACGTCCGTCAACGCTTTGGCGATCCAGCCGGCGGTGCAGGACTCGGCGGTCACGATGCGCCAGCCCGCGGCGCGCGCCCCTCGCCCGACCTCCTCGGCCAACTGATAGAGATCCTGGTCGGTGGCAAGATGCATCGTCGACACGCCGACAGTTTACTGCACCACGGCGTCAGCGAGGCGGCATGGGTCGGCCGGTTTCCAAGCCTGCCCGACCTGGAGTAGGCTAATGAAGCTTGGGGGCAAGCACGGCAGAGCGGCGGATACGAACAACGAACGCGGGGGAGGAAGGATCGTGCGCGTACGTCACCTGGCAGGCATAGCGGCTCTGGCGGCATTTTCCCTGTCGAGCGCGGCGGCAGGTCGATGCCAGCTGCAGCAGTTCGGAGTCCTGCCGGTCGACATGCAGGGTCCGCGCCCCCTTGTCTCAACGACGATCAACGGCGTCAAGGCGCGATTCCTGCTCGACTCCGGCGCCTTCTACAGCACGATGTCGCGCGATGCGGCGGCGCAATATCAGCTCCCGATCAGCTCCGTGCCGCGAGGCGACTTCTACGTCACGGGAACCGGCGGCGAGGAAAAAGCACAGATCGCCACCGTCGAATCGTTCGGGTTTCTCGGCGTGAATCTGCCTGAGGTTCAGTTCTTCGTCGTCGATCAGAACATGTGGGGCGACTCCGCGGGATCCATCGGGCAGAACCTGTTGCGGGTAACGGATGTCGAATACGATCTCGCCAACGGACTCGTACGTTTCATGAAGCCTGTTGGCTGCGGCGATCAGCCACTCGCCTACTGGGCCGTCAGCACGCCGTTCTCGCTCGTTGAGCTGCACTACATGGACGCCGCAAGCTCCCACCTGCTGTCCACCGCGGAGATCGATGGCCATCGCATCAAGGTCTTGTTCGATACCGGCGCACCCCGATCCATCCTGTCCAAGGAGGCGGCGGAGCGCGTGGGGATCACGACCGACAGCCCGGGCGTGACGTTCCTCGGCGTGACGAGCGGTATCGGCAATGGGCCCGTCAGGATGTGGTCCGCCCCCGTGGAGAGCTTCCAGATCGGCGATGAGAAAATCGAGCATACACACCTGCTCATCGGGGACCTGCCGCCTCAGAGAGGATTCGAGGAGTGGGACATGCTGCTCGGCGAGGATTTCTTCATTTCCCACCGCATCTATGTCGCTTACAGCCAGAGAAAGCTGTACTTCACCTACAATGGCGGCCCGGTATTCAACTTGAATGCCCCACCGGCATTATTAGGCGCGGCAAAACCCGCGGCGGTCGCCGGTAGCAGCCAGCCACGGAGCGCATCGACCGGCGAACAGCCGATCTCCGACGCACCGACCGACGCCGATGGTTTCAGACGTCGGGGCATGGCTTACGCGTCGAGGCGGGAGTTCGATCTCGCGCTCGCCGACCTGACACGTGCCTGTGAGCTCGCTCCGCGCGATGCCAACGCGCATTACGATCGGGGTCTGATCTATGCGCAGGAGCGTCGGATAAAATCGGCGCTTGAGGATTTCAATGCTGCCATGGCGCTGGAGCCGGATGACATCGACGCACACCTGGCGCGCGCCGAGTTGCTGCGGTCGCAGCCCGATGCTGATTCAGCGGCGACACGGGCGCAGATCGAGTCCGACCTCGATGCGGTGAGGCGTTTGGCCGCGCCGGCCTCGAATCTGCGCTTGACGCTCGCTGACCTATATAGCAGGGTCGGTAACTACGATGCCGGCATCGATCAGGTCGATCAATGGCTCGAGTACCATCCCCTGGAGAATGATCAGGCGGTCGGATTGAACGAGCGCTGCTGGCTCCGGGCGATCGCCAACCGGGAGCTGCATGAGGCGCTCGACGATTGCAATCGCGCGCTCGCCGTCAGACCCGATTCGCCCCAGATGAGCGCAAGTCGCATTCGCACTCCCATGGAAAGCTGGTCGGATCCGGAGGTCCTCGACAGCCGGGGACTGGTCTACCTGCGCCTCGGTCGGACAAAGGATGCCATTCGCGATTACGACTCCGCCCTCGAGCGCAATTCCACGATGTCCACCTCGCTTTACGGCCGCGGCCTCGCGGAGTTGCACCTTGGGGAGCAGACAAAAGGCCACGCGGACCTCGCCGCCGCCGAGAAGCTCGACAGCGGAGTCGTAAAGCTTTTTGCGGGCATGGGCCTCGCACCCCGATGAGGCGGCGCCGCATGGCTCTCGCATCCCTTCTCAGGCTCTGCCGGACGGCGCTGCCGGTGGTACTGCTTCCGCTGGCGATCCACCTCTCGGCAGCGACGGCCGGCGCCGCCAACCGCTGCAAGCTCACCCTGACCCCGCCGCTCGCCGTCAAGATGGAAAGCCTGCGGCCGGTCATCTCCACGGAAATCAACGGCGTCGACGCGCGCTTCATGGTGGACACCGGCAGCTTCTTCGACTTCATCTCGCCCGCCGCGGTGGCGCAATTCAACCTGCCGCTGAGCTACGCGCCCTCCTATGCCTATGTCAGCGGCGTCGGCGGCTCGTTCGTCCCCAAAGTCGCGACCGCCAAAACCTTCACCGTGGCCGGCGTCACCGCCCACGATGCGCAATTTCTGGTCGGCGACAACGACTTGCAGGGCGGCATCGCCGGACTGTTGGGTCAGAACCTCTTTCGGATCATGGACGTCGAGTTCGACTTCGCCGACGGTGTGCTGCGCTTCGCGAGGCCACAGCATTGCGGTGACGAAGAGCTGGCCTACTGGGCGACGACGCAGCCCATCGGTGTCGTCGATCTGCATTGGACCTCGCAGCGGCAACCGCACCTCATTGGCAACGCATCCGTCAACGGGCACGAAATCGAGGTTTTGTTCGACACCGGCTCGGCACGCACGGTCCTCTCCCTCCGAGCCGCAAAACGTGCCGGCATCACTCCCGAGAGCCCCGGCGTCATGCCCGCGGGTGTGACCAGTGGGCTCGGCAGAAATCTGGTCAGGGTCTGGAGCGCGCCCGTCGAGAAGTTCGAGATCGGCGGTGAGGCGATCGAGCACACACGCGTCCTGATCGGCGACATCGGCCTGCCCCCGGAGCTGGGCGCCGACATGCTGCTCGGCTCGGATTTTTTTCTAGCCCACCACGTCTATGTCGCCTACAGTCAGAACAAGCTCTACTTCACCTACAACGGCGGACCGGTATTTGCGCTGAATGCCCGCCAGCCGGCGCCGCCAGCAGCAGCCCCACTGCCAGGCTCGACGGCGCGTACGACCCCTGCCCCCGGTGCCACGCCGCAATCGGCCGCGTTGCCGGGATCAGGCGCACCGGCCGGTGCCGGCGCGGCATCGGCAGCCGCGCTGACCTCGGACATTCCGACCGATGCCGCCGGATTCATGCGTCGCGGAATGGCCGAGATTTCCCGTGGCGAGTTCTCGGACGCGATCGCCGATCTCACGCGCGCGTGCGACAGCGCTCCGGGCGACGCCGCCTGCCGCTATGAGCGGGGCCTTGCGTATTGGCACGGCGCCCAACCACAGTCCGCGCTCGCGGACTTCGACGCGGCGATCCAACTTCAGCCGAATGACTTCGACGCTTACCTCGCACGCGCCGAGCTCGAGCTGCATCGAGCACCCGCGAGCGCGCAGAACGATCTCGACGCCGTCGACCGCCTCGCGCCCGCGCAGTGGGACCTGCGCCTGACATTGGCAAGGCTCTACGCCGCCGCCGGCGAGTATGCGGGGGCCGTCCATCAGTACGACCTTTGGATCGAATATCATGCCGATGATATCCGCATGCCGTTAGCGCTCAGCAACCGCTGCGGATCCGAAGCGGCAGCCAACGTGGATGTGGATCGGGCGCTCGGGGACTGCAATACCGCATTGCATTTGATGCCTAAGGCCGCTCCGATCACCGCGACCGCGGTGGCGCTCAGCAATCGCGGGCTGGTGTATCTGCGCCAGGGGATGCTGGACAAAGCGCTGGCGGATTTCGATGCCGCACTCAAGCTGCAACCCGAGCTCCCACTGGCGCGGTACGCGCGCGGCCTGGTGGAGCTGAAGAAGGGGCTGCGGTCACAGGGACAGGCCGATCTCGGCGCCGCGCGAACGCAGGCCCCTGGGCTCACCAAGCGCTTGACGAGCATCGGTCTGACGCCCTGAGCGTCATGCGGCTCCCCGGCTCCCGGAGGCACCTCGCCTTCGCGAGTTATCGGATAATGCCCCGCCTTGAACGACCAGACGAACAGCCACACCCCCGTGATGCAGCAGTACCTGCGCATCAAGAGCCGGCATCCGGATGCGCTCCTCTTCTATCGCATGGGGGATTTCTACGAGCTCTTCTATGACGATGCTCGCCGGGCCGCGACGCTCCTCGACATCACGCTGACGTCGCGCGGCCAGTCGGCCGGCCAGCCCATTCCCATGGCGGGCGTGCCGTTTCACAGCGTCGAGGGCTATCTCGCGCGGCTCGTGCGCAAAGGCGAAAGCGTCGCGATCTGCGAGCAGATGGGCGATCCGGCGAAAGCGAAGGGGCCGGTCGAGCGGCAGGTGGTGCGCATCATCACCCCCGGCACGGTGACCGATGAGGCTCTGCTCGATGAACACCAGGAAACCCTCGTTGCCGCTGTGGTGCGCGACGGCGAGCGCTTCGGGATCGCCTGGCTCGATCTCGCCGCTGGCCGCTTCACGGTCCTCGAGGCGAGCGGCCGCGGCGCACTGGCTGCAGAGCTCGAGCGCTTGAAGCCGGCGGAGCTCCTCACCCCCGAGGGTACCCCGGAGGAGGACCTCAAACGCGCCGGCGCGGCGTTGCGTTCGCGACCGCCGTGGAATTTCGAGCTGGCGAGCGCCTCGCGGCTGCTCACCGACCAGCTCGGCACACTCGATCTCAAGGGGTTCGGGGCCGACGAGCTGCCGCTCGCCATCTGCGCGGCCGGCGCGCTGCTGCAGTACGTGCGCGATACGCAAAAGACCGCGCTGCCGCACATCCGCGGCCTCAACGTCGAGGAGCGCACCGAGGCGCTCATCATCGATGCGGCCACGCGCCGTAATCTTGAGCTCGATGCCAGTCTCTCGGGTCGCGAAGACGCGACGCTCTTCGCCGTGCTGGACCAGTGCGTCACATCGATGGGCTCGCGCCAGCTGCGACGCTGGCTCAATCGACCGCTCGTAAGCCATCAGGCGCTGCGGGCGCGATACCAGGGGCTCGCGGCGCTCATCGACGGACGGCGCTTCGAGGAGCTGCGCGAGCGGCTCCGCGGCGTAGGGGACATCGAGCGGATCCTCGCCCGCGTGGCACTGCGCTCCGCCCGGCCGCGCGATCTCACCCAACTGCGCGCCTCGCTCGCGATGCTGCCGGAGCTGAAGAAGGTGCTGCGCGAGATCGACTCGCCGCTCGTTACGGAGCTGACCGGCCGCATCGGGGAACACGCCGAGGTCGTCGCGCTCCTCGGCGAGTCCATCGCGGAGGAGCCCTCGACATTCGTGCGCGATGGCGAGGTCATCGCGGCGGGATATGACGCCGAGCTCGATGAGCTGCGCCGCATCGCCACCCATACCGATGAATTCCTCCTCGAGCTCGAGCAACGCGAGCGCGAGCGCTCGGGCATCGCGGGACTCAAGCTCGGCTACAACCGCGTCCAGGGCTTCTTCATCGAGATTTCGCGCAAGGACGCCGAGCGCGCACCGAAGGATTACATCCGGCGGCAGACGGTCAAATCCGCCGAGCGCTTCATCACCGCGGAGTTGAAGAGCTTCGAGGATCGGGTGCTCGGCGCGCGGGAGCGGGCGCTCGCGCGCGAGCGGGAGCTCTACGAAGAGCTCCTGACACGCCTCACCGAAAGCCTCGCTCCCTTACAGGCCAGCGCCGCCGCGCTCGCCGAGCTCGATGCGCTCGGCTCGCTCGCGGAGCGCGCCTGCGTTCTTGAGTGGAGCGCGCCGCAGCTCGCAGCGGACCCGCTCCTTCAGATCGAGAATGGCCGACATCCGGTGGTCGAGCGATTCGTCTCGACGCCCTTCGTGCCGAATGACTTGAGACTCGATTCCGCGCGGCGCATGCTCATCATCACCGGCCCCAACATGGGCGGCAAATCGACCTACATGCGCCAGGCCGCGCTCATTGCCATCCTCGCGCACGTGGGTAGCTACGTGCCCGCCGATCGCGCGGTGATCGGACCGATCGATCGCATCTTCACCCGCATCGGCGCGGCCGACGACCTTGCCGGCGGTCGCTCCACCTTCATGGTGGAGATGACCGAGGCCGCCAACATCCTGCACAATGCCACCGCCCGAAGCCTCATCCTCATGGACGAGATCGGACGCGGTACCAGCACGTTCGACGGCCTGTCGCTCGCGTGGGCCATGGCCCATCACATCGCGATGCGCCTCAAGTCCTTCACTCTCTTCGCGACCCACTATTTCGAGCTGACGAGCCTCGCCGCCGAAGTGGACGGGTGCGCGAACGTGCACCTCGATGCCACCGAGCACGGCGAGGGCATCGTCTTCCTGCACGCGGTGAAGGAGGGACCCGCGAGCCGAAGCTATGGGCTTCAGGTCGCGCAGCTCGCGGGCGTGCCGCGCGCGGTGATCGCCCAGGCCCGCGCTTACCTCGAGGCGCTCGAGTCGCGGCGGGAGCGGCTCGATCGGGCCGAGCGCGAGTCCGCGGACAGCGCGCAGAAGGAGCTGCCGCTATTGACCGCCGCCACGGTGCCGCCCGAGACGCTTCCCGAGCCGCTACGCGCGGCCCTCGCCGCGCTCGAACCGGACGAGATGACTCCCAAGGAGGCGCTCGAGGCACTCTATCGCCTGCGACGCCTGCTCGATGGAGGAGAGTCCTGAGCGCGATCGCGGGGCTGACGCTCAGGGCCGCAACCGCGGCCGATACGGAAATCATCCGCGCGCTGCTGATGCGCAGCGCTTTGCCCACCGCCGATCTGAACGCCGCTCGGCCGCAATTCGTGGTCGCGACTCGCGAGGATCAGATCATCGGCGCTGGCGCGCTCGAGCGCTTCGGCGATGTCGCCCTCCTTCGGTCGGTCGCGGTCGAGAGCCAGTGGCGCGGCTCGGCAGTGGGGCGAGTGATCGTCGAGGAGCTCGAGCGGCGAGCAAGCGCGCAGGGCCTGCGCGAGCTCATCCTCCTCACGCTGACCGCCCGGGAATTCTTCGAGCGGCTGGGCTACCTAACGAGGGACCGCGCGCAGGTTCCTCCGGCGGTGCTCGACAGCGAAGAATTTCGCTCGCTGTGCCCGGCGGCGGCGCTCTGCATGGCGAAGAGGATCTCTATCCCAGCGAAAAGCGGCCATTCGTGAGAAAAAGTCCGGTCTGACGCGCGACCCGCGGCGATACCAACATGCCCATGTGGCTGACGGGCAGCACGATGTGATCGGCGGCGCCCGGAAGGCGCGTCTCGCTCACTCCCACCGTACCGTCGCACTCCTCCTCGAAGCCGGCGAGAAACTGACCCAAGCCGATCGACTGAGTGCCGGCGATGATTCCCAGCGGCCGCCGAAAGGTCCAATTCCGTTCACACGGCCGCAACAACTCCTCGGCGACCGAGGGTCCCATGAGCGCGCCCACCAGTCGCACTCGAGCGGCCGCCACGGCCGCGCGACTCTCGAGGCACGGCGTGCCGAGAAATACCACCCGGCCGGCCGGCTGCTCGGGATAGTGCTCGAGGAAGCGGTAGATGACGAGGCCGCCCAAGCTGTGGCCCACGAAATGCAGCGCCGGAACCTCGAGCGACTGCACGAAGCGCTGCAGGTGCGCGGTGATTTCCTCCATGTCCCACGTGGCCGCGGAGTAGGGAAAGGCATGTACCTGAAGGCCGAACTCGCGCAGCAACCGATTGGCAAGCAGCAGCGATTCGCCGCCGGACATCCATAGCCCGTGCACATAGACGACGTGTTGCGCAGCATCCTCTTTCATCGCGCGAAGTCAGCTCGGCTCGGGGGCGCCGCCTCGCTGACAGTATCAGGAAACGTGCCTCCGGGCGTGCGCTCAACGAGCTATGCCGGGGGCGGCGTGCGCACGCGGATGTGCAGCTCCCGAAGCTGCGCTTCACCGATCTCGGTGGGCGCATCGGTGAGCGGGTCGGCCGCCGTCTGCGTCTTCGGGAAAGCGATGACTTCGCGGATACTATCGGCACCGGCCATGAGCATGGCGAGCCGATCGACGCCGAAGGCAATGCCGCCGTGGGGCGGAGCGCCGAATTTCAGCGCATCGAGCAGGAAGCCGAACTTGCGCGTCGCCTCCTCGGGGGCGATCCCGAGCAGATCGAACACCGTCGATTGCATCTCCTGCCGATGGATACGCACCGAGCCGCCGCCGATCTCCGAGCCGTTGAGCACCATGTCGTAAGCCTTGGCGAGCGCATTTTGCGGATCGGCGCGCAGCGCCGCCGGATCATCGATCTTGGGGGCCGTGAAGGGATGGTGCATCGCCACCCAGCGCCGCTCGTCGGCATCCCACTCGAACATCGGGAAGTCGGTGACCCACAGCGGCCGCCATCCCGTCTCGAGAAGCTTCAGATCCTGGCCGATCTTAAGGCGCAGCGCTCCGAGCGCATCGCTCACCACTTTGGCCGTATCGGCGCCAAAGAAGATGAGATCGTTGTCCGCCGCGGCGGTACGCTCGAGGATCCCGGCGAGGGCGGCATCGCTGAGGAACTTGATGATCGGGGACTGCAGGCCATCACGAGCGCGCGCGCGCTCGTTGACCTTGATGTAGGCGAGGCCCTTGGCCCCGTAACGGCCGACGAACTCCGTGTAACCGTCGAGGGCCGAGCGTGCCATGGCAGCGCCCCCCGGCACGCGCAGCGCCGCCACCCTGCCCTTCGGGTCCTTCGCCGGACCGGCAAACACCTTGAAGTCGCAGTCCTTGACGAGATCCGCGACGTCCGCGAGCTCGAGCGGGATACGCAGATCCGGCTTGTCCGAGCCATAGCGTCGCATCGCCTCGGCGAAGCTCATGCGCGGGAAGGGATCGGGCAGCGCCTCCCCCAACACCTCCTTGAAGAAGTGGCGCGTGAGCGCCTCCATCAACTCCATGATTCCCTCTTGGGTCAGGAAGGAGGTCTCGACGTCGAGTTGGGTGAACTCCGGCTGACGGTCCGCGCGCAGATCCTCATCGCGGAAGCAGCGCACGATCTGGTAGTAGCGATCGAAGCCCGCGATCATGAGCAGCTGCTTGAAGATCTGCGGCGACTGTGGCAGCGCGAAGAATTTCCCCGGGTGGGTCCGGCTCGGCACGAGGTAATCGCGCGCACCCTCCGGCGTCGCCTTGGTCAGCATCGGGGTCTCGAGATCGACGAAGCCGTGCGCATCGAGGAAGGCGCGCATGGCGCGCGTGAGCCGATGCCGCAACTGCAATCGCTGATTCATGACCTCGCGCCGCAGGTCGAGATAGCGGTATTTCAGGCGCACTTCCTCGCCCACCTGCTCATCGAGCTGGAACGGCAGCGGCTCGGAGCGATTGAGCAGCTCGAGCTCGCCCGCGAGGAGTTCCACCCGGCCGGAGGCGAGGTTCGTATTCACGGTCCCCGGGGGGCGCTCACGAACGCGTCCCTTGACGCGAATCACGAACTCGTTGCGCAGCCGCTCCGCCTCGCGAAAAACCGCGGCCGAATCGGGGTCGAAAACGATTTGAAGCAGCCCTTCGCGATCGCGCAGGTCCACGAAGATGATCCCGCCGTGATCCCGCCGCCGGTGCACCCAGCCGGCCACCTCGACCGACTGGCCGATCAGCTTCTCATTGACCTGTCCACAATAGTGACTGCGCATAGGGGCGGCGATGTTACGGAGCCCCCGGAGGGGCCGCAACTAGACACGAGGAGCGTGTCCCGCCACCAAAACCGCCGCGCCCTGGAGGGCCCCATTTCGCAGCCGCTCGAGCGCCACATTGGCCTCGCTCAACGGGAAGGGCTCAACGGCGGGTTTGAGCGCGAGTGCGGCGGCCAGGGCCAGGAACTCCTCGCCATCGGCACGGGTGAGGTTGGCGACCGAGCTGACGGAGCGCTCGCCCCAAAGAAGCGCGTAAGGGAATTGGGGAACGTCGCTCATGTGAATGCCGGCGCAGACCACCCGGCCGCCCGGGCGGACGGCAGCGAGGGCCGCAGGCACCAGGGCGCCGACGGGCGCGAAGAGAATCGCGGCATCGAGGGGCTCAGGAGGTGGCTGATCGGAGTTACCTGCCCACACCGCCCCCAGCTCGCGGGCGAACCGCTGGGAACTGAGATCGCCCGGCCGGGTGAACGCGAAGACCCTCCGGCCCTGAGCGCGGGCGACCTGGGCGAGGAGGTGCGCGGCGGCGCCAAAGCCGTAGAGGCCGAGATTGGTTCCGTCGCCCGCGGCGCGGTAGGCGCGATAGCCGATGAGCCCCGCGCAGAGGAGCGGCGCGAGCTGCGCGGCGGGGGGCTCTCGCGGCAGAGGCAGGCAGAAACGCGCGTCCGCGAGCGCTTCCTCGGCGTAGCCGCCATCGACCGAATAGCCGGTGAAGCGCGCGTACTCGCAGAGGTTTTCCTGACCGGCCCGACAGTAGCGACAGAGCCCGCACGCCTGCGCGAGCCAGGGGACACCGACGCGATCGCCGGGACGGAATCGAGTGACCGATCGGCCGGCCTCGGCGACCGTACCGACGATCTCGTGACCGGGCGTGATCGGATAGTGGATGTGGGGCAGCTCGCCATCGAGGAGGTGCAGATCCGTGCGACAGACCCCGCAGGCCTCGACCATGAGGCGAACCTGGTGCTCACCGACCGTGGGGCTCGCGAGCTCCTCCAGGCGAAGCGCCGAGCCGGGAGCCGAAAGGCGCATCGCTTTCATGCAGCTAGTCTATCGACGTAAATCGTTGCCGGCGATTTGCGCGCGCAGACCGATATCGGTGCAATCCCGACTCAGGCCCAAGCTCAGGCGGCAGGCTTTGCCAGCTCGGGCTTGCGATCCGGCGCCGGCGGCACCACGACGCCGCAGGTAATGATCATCTTCATGGCGGCATCGACCGACATGTCGAGCTCCACGATCTGGCGGCGAGGCAGGATCGCAAGGTAGCCGCCGGTCGCATTCAAAGCCGCTGAGATGTAGACACAGGCGTGGGGCTCGCCGGTCTTCTGCGAGATTTCGGGGACGTCTTCGGCGGTGAGGAAACCCAGGCTCCAGACGCCCTCACGAGGGTACTCGACCATCACGACCTTGCGAAACGCGTTCGACTGGGAGAAGACACTCTCCGCGAAACTCTTCACCCCCCCGTACACGCTGCCGACGATCGGGATGTGGTGCAGCAGCTCCTCACCCCAGACGAGGAGCCGCCGGCCGATGAGGTTGGTGGCCAGAATCCCGGTGAGCAAGAGCACGATGAAGGCGAACACCACCCCGAGGGCGGGCAGAAGCAGGCTCATGAGCCCCTGGGGCTCGTAGCCGAAAGGCAGGGGGAAAAGGAGCAGGGTCTTATCGGCGAGTCGGAAAAGAAACTCGACCACCCAGAGAGTGGCGACGATCGGCAGCCAGACGAGCACGCCCGCGACCAGGTAGCGCCGCAGCGGCGAGCCCTTCTTTTTCGGGCCGACCTGGCCTGGCGGCGCCGGAGCGGGTCTTTGCAGGGCCGGGGTGCTCAACGCCTCACCGCTTGGGCCAGCGCTTCGCGGCCTTCGCCCGGGCCCCGGGCTTCGCCTTGGTCCTCTTCGGGGATGACCCGCGGCTCACCTTGGTGGCCGGACGCTTCTGCGCAGCGGCGGCGCGAGCCTTCGGCGGCGCGGCGGCCGTCGGCACAGCGGTCGTCACGCTCGGGGTCTTGGGCTCGGAGGGCTTCGCCGCACCCTCGCTGGCCGCAGGCTTCGCCTCCGATTTCGCCTCCTCCGCGGCAGGCTTCGATTCCTCGCGCTCGGCCGCGAGATTGCGCTTCTCCTCCTTCTCGGATTTGAAATCGGTCTCGTACCAGCCGCTGCCCTTCAGGCGAAACACCGGCGCGGACACGAGCTTCTGCAACGTCCGCTTGCCGCAGGAGGGACACTTCACGAGAGGTGGATCGCTGATCTTCTGCATCACCTCGGTGTAGAACTTGCAGCTCTGGCACTCGTATTCGTAGAACGGCATGGCTTTGAGTTTGAATCAGTTCGAGGGACTCCCCGTTGCGGCACATTATAGCCAGCGGGCCCGCGTGCCACGCTCTTCGCTCAGGCCTCCTTGCTGAAGACGATCTGCCCCTCGCGAGTGGATGCGCGGATGCGGTCCCCGGGGGCGAATTCGCCCTGCAGGATCCGCTGCGCCAGCGGATTTTCGATCTGCTGCTGGATGGCGCGCTTCAGCGGCCGGGCGCCGTACACGTGATCGAAGCCCGCCTCGCCGAGCAGATCGCGCGCCGCATCGTCGAGGGTGAGATCCATATTCCGCTCCTGCAGGCGTTTTCGCAGGTAGATGAGCTGGATGTCGACGATCGCGCGGATCTGCCGCGAGCCGAGCGGATGGAAGACGACGATGTCGTCGATGCGGTTGATGAATTCCGGCCGGAAGCTCTGCTGCACGATCTCCATCACGGCGCTCTTCATGCGCGTGTAGTTCTTCTCCCCGGCGTACTCCTGGATCACCTGCGAGCCCAGGTTCGAAGTCATGATGATGACCGTGTTGCGAAAGTCCACGGTCCGGCCCTGGCCATCGGTGAGGCGCCCGTCATCGAGCACCTGCAGCAGCACGTTGAAGACATCGGGGTGCGCCTTCTCGATCTCATCGAGCAGGATCACCGAATAGGGACGCCGGCGCACCGCCTCGGTGAGATAGCCGCCCTCCTCGTAGCCGACGTACCCCGGCGGCGCGCCGATGAGCCGCGCCACGGAATGCTTCTCCATGAATTCCGACATGTCGATGCGCACCATCGCATCCTCGGTGTCGAAGAGAAACTCGGCGAGCGCCTTGCAGAGCTCGGTCTTGCCGACGCCGGTCGGACCCAGGAAGAGGAACGAGCCGTTGGGACGGCGCGGATCGGAAAGCCCGGCGCGTGAGCGGCGGATGGCGTTGGAAACGATCTTGAGCGCCTCATCCTGGCCGACCACGCGGCGTCCGAGCGCCTCTTCCATGCGCAGGAGCTTTTCCTTCTCGCCCTCCAACATCTTCGAGACCGGGATACCGGTCCACTTGGAGACGACCTCCGCGATCTCCTCCTCCGTCACCTTGTTGCGCACGAGCTGCGGGGCCTTGCCCTCGGCGGCGACCGCCGCGGCGAGTCGCTTCTCGAGCTCCGGGATCTTCCCGTATTGAAGCTCCGCCATGCGCCCGAGATTGCCCGCGCGGCGTGCCGCATCGAGCTCGAGGCGCACCCGGTCGAGCTCCTCGCGGATGTGCGCCGCGCCCTGGAGCGTCGCCTTCTCGGACTTCCACACCTCCTCGAGATCGGAGTACTCCTTCTCGAGCCCATGCAGCGTCTCCTGCAGCGTCGCCAGGCGCTTGCGCGAAGCCTCGTCCTGCTCCTTCTTCATCGCCTCCTGCTCGATCTTGAGCTGAATGATGCGCCGCTCCAGACGATCGAGCGCTTCGGGCTTCGAGTCGATCTCCATGCGGATGCGGGCGGCCGCCTCGTCGATGAGATCGATGGCTTTGTCGGGAAGCTGCCGGTCGGTGATGTAGCGGTGCGACAAAGTGGCCGCGGCGACGATCGCAGGATCGGTGATGTCGACGCCGTGGTGAACCTCGTAGCGCTCCTGAAGTCCCCGCAGGATCGCAATCGTGTCCTCGACCGAAGGCTCATCGACCAACACCTTCTGGAAGCGCCGCTCGAGCGCCGCGTCCTTCTCGATGTATTTGCGGTACTCATCGAGCGTGGTGGCGCCCACGCAGTGCAGCTCGCCGCGCGCGAGCGCGGGCTTGAGCATGTTGCCCGCGTCCATCGCGCCCTCGGCCTTGCCGGCCCCGACCATGGTGTGCAGCTCATCGATGAAAAGGATGATCTGGCCTTCCTGCTTGGCGAGGTCGTTGAGGACGGCCTTCAGACGCTCCTCGAATTCGCCGCGGAATTTGGCGCCGGCGATGAGCGAGCCCATGTCGAGCGCGAGGATGCGCTTGTTCTTCAGGCCCTCGGGCACCTCGCCGTTGACGATCCGCTGCGCGAGGCCCTCGACGATGGCGGTCTTGCCGACGCCGGGCTCGCCGATCAATACGGGGTTGTTCTTGGTGCGTCGCTGCAGCACCTGAATGGTGCGGCGGATCTCATCGTCGCGCCCGATCACCGGATCGAGCTTCCCGGAGGAGGCGCGCGCGGTCAGGTCGACGGTGTATTTCTCGAGCGCCTGCCGGCTCTCCTCGGCGTTCGGGTCGACGACTTTCTCGCCACCCCGCACCTCCTCGATCGCTTTCTCGACGGCACCGTGCACGGCGCCGGCCTCGCGCAGCATCCGGGCAAGATTGCGATCCTCGAAGGCGGCGAGCACGAAAAGCTCGCTCGAGATGAACTGGTCGCCGCGCTGCTGCGCGAGCTTGTCGGTGACGTTGAGGATCCGGTTGAGCTCGTTGGAGAGGTGAATCTCACCCGGCGCACCCTCTACCTTGGGTAGCCGGTCGAGCGCGGCACCAAGCTCGGAGCGCAGGCGATTGACGTCCGCGCCCGCCTTGACGAGCAGCGGGCGCACGGTGCCGCCTTGGGCTTCGAGGAGAGCCAGGAGCACGTGAGCGGGCTCGAGGAACTGGTGATCGCGGCCGAGGGCGAGCGACTGGGCATCGGCCAGCGCCTGCTGGAATCGGCTCGTGAGCTTGTCCGTCCGCATTGGGGTGGGCCCTGAGATTAGGCTTCGGTGGCCAGGAATTGGGGGTAAGCCGGAGCCGCTTCAAGTCTGCCGTGCGAAAGCCAAGCGAATAAGCCGGCAAAGCCGACCTTTGCCGATCAAGCCCGCCAGATCAATGCGGCCATGCGGCCGCAGCGGCCGTCGCGGCGGTAGGAAAAGAAGCGCCCGCGATCGGCGAAGGTACACCAATCGCCGCCAAATACCGCATTCACCCCGAGCGCTGCGAGCCGTCGCCTCGCGAGGACATGAAGATCGCACTGCCACCGCCCCCTCTCGTTGGCGCTGAACGCGACCGAGGCGCCGGCATCAACGGTGAGGAAGGCGGCGCGCACTTCCGCTCCAACCTCGAAGTGCCTCTGTCCGATGGCGGGCCCTAGCCACGCGAGCAGCTCCGAGCTCGGGGTGTTCATCGCCCGCACCGCGGCTTCCAACACGCCGCCGGCAAGACCCCGCCAGCCGGCATGCGCGGCGCCGACCGCTGAGCCGTCGCGCGCGGCGAGGAGCACCGGCATGCAATCGGCCACCTGAATGACGCATAACCTGCCGGCCGTGCGGGTCACTGCGCCATCTGCCGGGCCAAGCGCTTCGAGTGACGTTTGCCGGTCGAGATCGATCACGCGTTGGCCGTGAACCTGCTCGAGCCAGGCAGGCTCGGCGGGCAATGAAAGGCGGTCACGCAGACGCCGCCGGTTCTCGGCGACGGCGCGCGGATCGTCCCCTACGTGCGCTGCGATGTTGAAATCATCGAATGGCGGCTGACTGACGCCGCCCGTGCGAAGCGTGAAAGCCGCGCGAACCACCGCCGGGACGGGCCAGTTGGGAAGGAGCGCATCGATCGTCATTTCGCCCTCGGCGCGGTGCCACCGGCCCGGGCGGCGTCCCGATCGAGCGCCGCCAACAGCCCCGCCATGTCCTCGGGGAGCGGCGCTTCCCATTGCAGCCGTCGCCCGCTCGTCGGATGGGCGAGCGCGAGCCGCGCGGCGTGCAGCGCCTGGCGGTCAAATGACCCGAGCGCCGCCGCGAGCTCGGGGCTGCAGCCCGCGGGCAGCCGGCGTCGGCCGCCGTATACCGGGTCACCGACGACCGGATAGCCGATGTGCGCGAGGTGCACGCGAATCTGATGAGTCCTTCCGGTCTCGAGCTGCACCCGCACGAGCGTGTGCGCGCGATAGCGCTTGACGATGCGGTAGTGCGTGAGCGCCTCGCGCCCGTCGTTCCGTACCGCCATGCGCGTGCGCTGCGTGCGGTGGCGTCCGATCGGCGCATCGATGCTGCCGCCCCCGGTCATCGCGCCACTGCAGATCGCAAGATAGGTGCGCTCGATCTCGCGTTCCGCGAGCGCGGCGACGAGTCTCGCGTGCGCCTCGGGCGTGCGCGCCACGACGAGCAGGCCACTCGTGTCCTTGTCGAGGCGATGGATCAACCCCGCGCGCGGCACGAGCGCGAGCTTCGGATCGAGCGCCAGCAGCGCATTCTGCAGCGTATGGCGAGGATTGCCGGCGCCGGGATGCACGACCATGCCCGCGGGCTTGTTGATGACGAAGAGCGCGCGATCCTGGTGGATCACCGTGAGCGGCTGCGCCTCCGGGATGATCCGCTCGTCGGCCTCGAGCCGCGCGGCCACATCGACCCGCTCACCCCCCAGTACCTTGTCCTTGGCGCGCGGCTGCCGGCCATCGACCTGCACGGCGCCCGCCTCGATCCAGCCCTTGAGGCGCGCCCGCGAGTACTGTGGCAGCGCGCGGGCGAGCGCCTGATCGAGCCTCGAGCCCGCGGCGCTCGCGGGCAGCTCGAGTGAATGACGGCGGAACTCCGCCCCGGCCTCTGAGTCCGAAGGGGTTCCGGCGGATTCGCTATACTCCCGCGCCATGTCGTTTCCCAGTATCGCTTCCGCCGCCAAGGCGGATCTCGGAGATCTCGTGCTCGATCACGGCCGCGCTCGGTTCGCCCTTCCGCCCTCGCTGCGCGCGCTGCTCGCCGCCCTTTGCCTCAGCGCCTTCGCCCTGAGCGGCTGCGCTCATCGCAAGCCCCAGCAGGCGACCCCGCAGGTGCTGTATCAGCGCGCCAAGCATGATATGGACTCGTACAACTACAACGGGGCGATCAAGGTCTACGAGCAGCTGACGGCCGTCTTCCCCTTCACCGACCAGGCGAAGCAGGCGCAGCTCGACCTCATTTACGCATATTACCGCGCCGGCGAGACCGATTCCGCCATCGACGCCTGCGACACCTTCATCCGCGAGAACCCGACTCATCCGCGGGTGGACTACGCGTACTACATGAAGGGGCTCGTGAATTTCGAGAAGCAGCCGAACGCGGTCGACCGGTTCCTCCACGTCGATTTCTCGAAACGCCCACCCACCACCGCGAACAAGGCGTTCGCCGCCTTTCGCACGGTCGTGCAGGAATACCCGAAGAGCGCCTACGCCTGGGATGCCCGCCAGCGCATGATTTACCTGCGCGACCGGCTCGCTTCCTACGACGTCGCCGTGGCCCGGTATTACCTGAAGCGCGGCGCTTACATCGGCGCGGCGCGCCGGGCGAAGCTCGTCATCGACGATTACGAGGGCGCGCCCGCGACCCGCGATGCGCTCGCCATCATGATCATCGCCTTCGACCGGCTCGGCATGAAGACGCTCGCCGATGAGGCCCGCCGGGTCTATGCCGCGAATTTCACCGGCCAGGTATCGCAGGTCGCCGCGGCGACCCAGCGGCACTGGTGGCACTTCTGGTAGGCCGACTCTCTGCGGCCTAGGTCGTCTTGCCGCTTACCATGCACAGGCGGCGAAAGGCCGCTCGTGGGCATCGGCGAAGGCGCTATCTTCGATACCCGTTCGTGATCGGGTAGCGCCAGTCGCGCCCGAAGGCGCGGCGGCTCACCCGCACTCCCGGGGGCGCCTGGCGGCGCTTGTATTCGTTGCGCTTGACGAGATCGAGGACCCGGCCGACCGTCGCACGATCGAAGCCGCGCGCCTCGATCTCATCGACCGACAGGTCCTCCTCGATGAAGGCCTCGAGGATCGGATCCAGCACCTCGTAGGGGGGGAGCGAATCGGAGTCCTTCTGCTCGTGACGCAATTCCGCCGACGGCGGCCGGTCGATCACCCGCTGCGGGATGACGCGAGCTAGGGAGTTGCGGTAGCCGGCGAGTCGATAGACCAGCATCTTGCTGCAGTCCTTGATGGGCGCGAAGCCCCCGGCCATGTCGCCATAGAGCGTGGCGTAGCCCACCGCCATCTCGCTCTTGTTGCCCGTGGTGAGGAGCATGCGGCCCGTCTTGTTGGAGATGGCCATGAGAAGCAGCATGCGGCAGCGTGACTGGATGTTCTCCTCGGTCGCATCCGGCTGCCGCCCGGCGAACTCTTCCTTGAGCGTGCCGAGCGTCGCTTCGAACATGCCTTCGATGGAAAGCTCGCTGTAGCTGACGCCGAGGAGCCGCGCCTCCTCCGCCGCATCCTCGAGGCTCATCGAGGAGGTGTAGCGCGACGGCATCATCACCGCATGCACCCGCTCGCCACCGAGCGCATCGACGGCGATCGCGAGCGTCAGCGCGGAATCGACCCCGCCGGAAAGACCCATGACGACACCCGGAAAGCCGTGCTTGTTGACGTAGTCGCGCACGCCGAGGACCAACGCGCTGTAGACGCTCGCCTCATCGCCGAGCGCCGGCGAGAGATCTCCCGGGACCGGCACGACGGTCCCCCGTCCGCGCCGCTCGAACTCGATGAGGTATGTGCCCTCGTCGAAGGCCGGCGCCCGCATCACGACCTCTCCTTCGGCATCCATCACGAACGAGTTGCCATCGAACACGAGCTCGTCCTGGCCTCCCACCATGTTGACGTACGCGACGGGAAGTCCCACATCGGTGACACGCGCGCGGACCACCGACTCCCGCTCACGCTGTTTGTTGCGCTCATAGGGCGAGGCGTTGATGACGACGAGCAGCTCCGCATGGTCAGAGCGGGCGAGCTGCGCGGGCTCGGGCTCCCAGGCGTCCTCGCAGACGAGAAGCCCGACCCGGAAACCTTTGCATTCGACCACCGTCGGCTGCGCGCCGGCGTGAAAGTAGCGTTTCTCGTCGAATACCTTGTAGTTGGGCAGCTCCGCCTTGCGATGGATGGCGGTGACGGCGCCTCCGGCGATGAAGGCCGCGGAGTTGTAAATGGTCGAGCGGGTGTATTCCGGGTAGCCGACGATCACGCACGGCCCGGGCACCTGACGGCAGACTTCCTCGAGCCCTGCCTCGATCTGGCGCCGGAAGCCACGGTGAAAGAGCAGATCCTCCGGCGGATAACCCGAGAGCGTGAGCTCCGGGAAGGCGACGAGGTCAGCCCCGTATTCGGCGTGCGCCGCGCGGGCGCGCTCGATCACGCGCGCCGCATTTCCCTGCACGTCGCCCACCAGCAGATCGAGCTGCGCGAGGGCGATACGGAGCGACTCGCTCATGCGCCTGCTAGCCGCGCCGGCCCTTTCGCGCCACCGTCGACCGACGCCGGCCGACCGTACGGCGCGGCGGCATCTTCGCCAACTTCCGGGACTTGCGGGCCGACTTCCGCGCCGCCTGGGTGGCAGCTTTTTCGGCTGCTTTTTTGGCGCGGTTGCGAGCCGCCTTGGCTGCGGGTGGGGCCGGGGGAATAGCGAGCGTCGGTGCAGGACGCGCGAGCTTGCGGGCGGCGCGCGCGCGGCGGCGGCGCAGCAGCTCGTTGATCGCGGTGCCGAGCTCCGCGGGCGACTTGACGGTTCGTACGCCGGCCGCTTCGAACGCCTGATATTTATCGGCCGCCGTGCCCTTGCCGCCGGCGACGATGGCGCCGGCATGTCCCATGCGCTTGCCGGGCGGGGCGGTGACGCCAGCGATGTAGGCGACCACGGGCTTGCTGACGAAGCGGTGAATGAAATGGGCGGCGGCTTCCTCGTCGCTGCCGCCGATCTCGCCCACGAGCACGATGCCTTCGGTGCGCGGGTCGCGCTCGAAGAGCTCGAGCACATCGACGAAGTTGAGACCCCGCACCGGATCGCCGCCGATGCCGACACAGGTGCTTTGGCCGAGGCCGATGCGGGTCGTCTGGAAAACCGCCTCGTAGGTGAGCGTGCCCGAGCGCGAGACGATGCCGACCGCGCCTTTCTTGTGGATGAAGCCCGGCATGATGCCGATCTTGCATTCCTCCGGTGTGATCACGCCGGGGCAGTTGGGACCGACGAGCCGCGTCGCGGAGCCGGCGAGCACCGACTTCACGCGCACCATGTCGTTGACGGGTACGCCTTCGGTGATGCAGACCACGAGCTCGATGCCGGCATCCGCCGCCTCGAGAATCGAGTCGGCAGCGCCCGCCGCCGGCACATAGATCATGCTCGCCGTGGCGCCGGTTTCCCGCACCGCCTCCTTGACGGTATCGAACACCGGCAGGCCCAAGTGCTTCTGCCCGCCGCGTCCCGGGGTGACGCCGCCGACGAGCTGCGTACCGTAGGCGATCGCCTGCTCGGAGTGATACGTGCCCTGCTTGCCGGTGAAGCCCTGGCAGATCACCTTGGTGTGCTTGTTGACCAGAATGCTCATGCTCGATCCTTACTTGCCGGCCGCGAGCGCAACCACCTTGCGCGCGGCATCTGTCAGATCGGTGGCGGGAGTGATGGCAAGCCCGCTGCCGGCGAGCGCCTGGCGCGCCTGCTCGGCATTGGTGCCCTCGAGGCGAACGACCACCGGCACCTTCACGCCCACCTTCTTCACCGCGTTGATCACGCCGTCGGCGATGAGATCGCAGCGGACGATGCCGCCGAAGATGTTGACCAGCACCGCACGCACCTTCGGATTCGAGAGGATGAGCTCAAACGCCGCGGTCACCCGCTCACTCGTGGCTCCGCCCCCCACGTCGAGGAAGTTGGCCGGCTGGCCGCCGTGCAGCTTGATGAGGTCCATGGTGGCCATCGCCAGTCCCGCGCCATTCACCATGCAGGCGATGTCACCATCCAGGGAGACGTAATTGAGCTCGTGCTCGCTCGCACGGCGCTCCATCGGATCCTCCTGATTGGCATCGCGGAGCTTGGCGAGGTCGGGATGGCGGAATACCGCGTTGGCATCGATGTTGATCTTGGCATCGAGCGCGACCAACTTGCCGCCCTTGGTGACGATGAGCGGGTTCACCTCGACGAGGCTCGCATCCTCCTCGAGATAGAGCTTGTAGAGCGCGGCGGCGATCGACTGAAACTCCGCGATCTGCCCGCCCTTGAGCTTGAGGCCGAAGGCGATCTGCCGCGCCTGATAGGGCTGAAGCCCGGCGGCAGGGTGTACCGTCGCTGTCAGGATCTTCTCCGGGGTCTTCTCCGCCACTTCCTCGATGTCCATGCCGCCGGCCGCGGAGGCGATGAGGGCGATGCGGCCCTGCTCGCGATTGAGTGTCAGCGAGAGGTAGATCTCGCGCTCGATCTCCGAGCCCGCCTCGACGTAAACGCGCTCGACCGGAAGCCCCTCCGGGCCGGTCTGTTTGGTCTTCAGGCGCGTGCCGAGCATCGCCGCCGCGGCGGTGCGGACCGCTTGGCTCTCGCGGGCCAGCTTGACACCGCCCGCCTTGCCGCGTCCGCCGGCGTGCACCTGCGCCTTGACGACCCACACTCCCCCGCCGAGCGCACTCGCGGCGGCTACGGCCTCATCGGCGCTCGCGGCCACCTGGCCGGCGGGCACCGGAATGCCGTATTTCCTGAATATCTCTTTAGCCTGATATTCGTGCAGATTCATGGACGATCCTGGAGTTCTTCTGAAACGTGACGTGAATTTCGCATTGTGTCCAAAAAGCCGGACCGCCGCCAGCGCGGCGAGCCCTAAGATGGTAGAGTCGCGCGCGCCTCTTCTTCGTCTCGAGCGTGTCGCACTCCCCACCATCCATGCCGGCTACCGCCGCGACCTCACCTGCCGCTCCCGCTGTCCAGGCCGACCTCGCCTGGCGGGTCGTCGGTCTCCTGAATCTCTACCGGCTGCTCGTGCCGCTGGTGCTGCTGAGCGCGCTCTGGCTATCCGGTCAGCCGCTCATGCGGCTGCCCCATCCGAAGCTCTTCCTCGCCGCCTGCGCGGCGTACTTCATTGCCGCGGTGCTGCTCGTCATCGCGCGGCGGCTGCGATGGTCGACGCTGCGGCTCGTGGCGCTGGTGAATGCCAGCGTCGATTCGGCGGCGGTGGGCCTCATCCTCTACGCGACCGGCGGGGTCTCGAGCGGCTTCGGCATTCTCCTCGTGCTGCCGGTGCTCGCCATGGCCATGCTGGCGAAGCACCGCGATGCGCTGCTCATCGCCGCGGTGGCCGCGCTCGCTGTCCTCGTGCAGCAGTTCTTCGTCGGCCTCGAATCGCCGATCACTTTTACCGACTACACCAACGCCGGAACGCTCGGCGTGGTGTTGTTCGCCATCGCGCTCCTCGCCTGGCCGCTCGCCAACCGCGTGCGCGAGAGCGAGGCCGCGATCCGGCAGCAGGAGGTCGATCTCGCGAACCTCGCGCAGCTCTCGCAATACATCGTGCAGCACCTGCGCGAGAGCATCCTCGTCATCGATCACCAGGACCGCATCCGGCTCATCAACGAATCGGCGGCGCGCATGCTGGGGGATGAGAAGGCCTATCCGGATGCGCTGCTCGGGGAAGCCTCGCCGCGACTTCTGTACCTGCTCGAGCGATGGCGGCAGAGCACTGGCGATACCGGCATTTTCCCGGCGGTGGAGCAGACCTTCGTCGGCGCCGATGGCGCGCAGATCATCCGGGCGCACTTCGCGCCGCTCGGCACCTTGACACCGACGCCCGTGCTCGTCTTTCTCGAGGATACGAGTCTCATCACCGAGAAGGTGCAGCAGACCAAGCTCGCAGCCCTCGGTCGCTTGAGCGCCAGCATCGCGCACGAGATCCGAAATCCGGTCGGCGCCATGAGCCATGCGGGCCAGCTGCTTGCCGAGTCGCCGCATCTCGAGGCGCAGGACCGGCGGCTGACGGAGATCATCCGTACCAACGCCGAGCGCGTGAGCGGCATCATCGACAACGTGCTGCGGCTCTCGCGGCGCGAGGAAGCTCACGTGGAGCGGCTGCCATTACAGGCCTGGAGCGAGGAGTTCTACGAGGAATTCTGCGAGACCATGCAGTGGCCGCGGGAGCGGCTCAAAGTGGACAGCCCCGCGACCGATATCGAGGTCCGCTTCGACCCGAGCCAGCTGCGGCAGATCGTGTGGAATCTCTGCGAGAATGCCATGCGTCATGCCTTCGGCGAACGCCGGGGCGATGACCGCGAGGGGGTCATCGAGATACGCTGCGGGCGTCTCAGCGCCAATGGCCGGCCGTATCTCGAGGTGGCCGACCGGGGGCCGGGGGTGGCGCCGGAACACATCGAGCGAATTTTCGAGCCCTTCTTCAGCGCCGGCCGGGGAACGGGACTGGGTCTCTATCTGGCCCGCGAGCTGGCCCAAACCAATGGCGCGACGCTCCTTTATGAGCCACGTCACGGCGGCGGCAGCGTTTTTCGGCTGGTATTCGCAGACCCTCGACGATGGGAGGTCGAGTCTTGAATGCGCCCCTGACGAGCGCTCGCTCCGAGCCGGCCCGACCGGTGGTGCTGATCGTGGACGACGAGCCCGATCTGCTCGAGCTCGTGAGTCTCACCCTGAGCCGCATGAACTTAAGGACCCGGACGGCTCCCGATGTCGGCACGGCCCGCAAGCTCCTGAAGAGCGAGCCGTTCGATCTCTGTCTCACCGACATGCGACTGCCGGATGGGGACGGCCTGGATCTCGTCGCGTGGATCCAGCAGAACCGCTCGAGCGTACCCGTTGCCGTCATTACAGCCCACGGCAACGTCGAGTCCGCCGTTCGCGCCCTGAAGCTCGGCGCGTTCGACTTCGTCTCCAAGCCCTTGGATCTCGGTGTGTTACGCAAGCTCGTCGGCAGCGCCATTCGCTTGGGCGCCGGCGGCTCGCCCGATGCGAGCGATCCGAGCAGTGCGCGCCTCATCGGCCACTCGAGCGTCATGGAGCAGCTGCGGGAGATGATCTCGCGCGTCTCCCGCAGCCAGGCGCCGGTGCATATCTTTGGCGAGTCGGGCACCGGCAAGGAGCTGGTGGCCCGCATGATCCACGAGTCGGGCGCCCGGCGCGATGCGCCCTTCGTCGCCGTCAACTGCGGCGCGATCCCGACGGAGCTGATGGAAAGCGAGCTCTTCGGTCACAAGCGCGGCAGCTTCACGGGCGCGGTCGCCGACAAGAAGGGGCTCGTGCAGAGCGCCGAGGGCGGTACGCTCTTTCTCGATGAAGTGGCGGACCTGCCGCTGCACATGCAGGTGAAGCTGCTGCGGGTCGTGCAGGAGAAAACCGTCCGTCCGGTCGGCGAATCCCGCGAAGAGACGGTCGATGTCCGCATCCTCTCGGCGACCCACAAGAACCTCGCCGAGCTCGTCGCGCAGGGACTCTTTCGGGAGGACCTCTTCTATCGGATCAACGTGATCGAGCTGCGTGTGCCGGCGCTGCGCGAGCGGCCGGAGGACATTCCGGATATCGCCGAGGCGATCCTCGAGAGGCTCGGCCGCCGCTCCGGCTCGGCGCCACCGCGGCTCGCGGAAGATGCGCTCGAGCTGCTGAAGTCCTATGCGTTCCCGGGCAACGTGCGCGAGCTGGAAAACGTGCTCGAGCGCGCCCTCACCCTCTGCGTGGGCGGTGTGATCACCGCCGAGCACATCAAGCTGCGCGCCACCACGCGGCCTTCGGCGCCCGCGGCGCTGCCGGCCTCGACCACAGCGGGTGGGGCGGCCCTCGGCGAGCACCTGGAGGAGATCGAGCGCGATGCCATCGTGAAGGCGCTCGAGAAGACCCGCTACAACAAAACCGCGGCCGCGAAGCTGCTGGGCATGAGCTTCAGAGCGCTGCGCTATCGGATCAAGAAGCTCGGGATCGAGTAGCTGGCGGCGCTGGCTCAGCCAGCGAGTCAGCTGAACTTTCCTCGGCTCGAGCAGCGGGCAGATATATTCAATGCCCTGCAGTTGCTCAGAGCCGAATCCGGACTATGTAACCAAAGCTCAGAAGCGGAAAGAGCCATTCCAGGGAATTGATGACTCGCTCTACGACGAGCACCGCCACGCGTGCGAGTCCTGAGTGGCGCTCCACCATTTCCGTGAAGCGCGAATAATAGGGAATGATCTGCCAGTTAGAGAATCCGGCGCGACGGCACAACGTCGTGAGCGTCTTGTAGGAGAGAATGCAAAGGTGATCCTGGTGAGTAGATTCCCGCCGCGCAAGGCCAATCAGAAAATTATGCAGCGCCGTAGCGTTGGGCGTTGACAGTATCAGCTGGCTCCCCGATAGCCGGGGAATTTCCGTGAACCTCCTCAGAAACCTCAGCGGATTCTCCAGGTGCTCGATGAGCTCCCCCGCGACTATCGTATCAGGCACTTCGTCGAGCTCCGTAATCAAGCGCGTCAGATCCTCGATGTCACCGGGCCTGATCAGTGCATTCTGCGCGGTTGCCATACCACCCGCGGGGATGATGCGGGAATTGTCCACGCCTTCAACCTGGCGTGCGACCCTGGCAATTTCTTCGTGCAACCAAGTGCCCCTACTGCGTTTGTTCGCCCACGCCGTCTCATCCATGGCACCCAAATCGAGCACGTACCGGCCCGCGCAGGCCCTCGCAATGTATTTGATGCGACCCACGGGGCGACCGACAGAAATAGCCTCGAGCGGGGTATATCGCAGTTGCTGTCTGCTCGCGTCGGAGCTTTCGGAATTCATGCTTTAGGCGTCTTCGTGCTCGTGACTCAAGCTTGCTCGCGGCGCCGTGGCTCAGCAACGCAGCCCGGCAGGCCTAAGGGATCAGGCCCTGCCCTGTTGGTAGGGAAACCCAGTCACTCGACGGGCCCGCAGAATCAGCTGAGCTTCCTCAGCTCAAGCAACGGCCCGATGTATTTCTCGTAGTTCTTCCACCGCCCGACGGAGCTCGAGTAGATCTTCTGTCGGACCTGCCAGTTGCTCGCCGTCACCACCGCTCGCTGTGTTTTGTCGAAATCGAGGCAACGCGGGTCCCACGGGAGGCCGATGAAGTCGATCACCTTGCGGCTCCAGGCTTCCTGATCGGCGGTCAGCTCCTCATACGGTACTTCCAACAGTGTTCCCGGCGGCAGCACCTCGCGCCAATGCGTCATCAGGCGATGGTGCTCACGGTAGTAGTGCGCGAGATCCGACAGATCCAGGGTGAAGGGTAAGACGCTGGCGAACTCCTGGAAATAGCACGACAGACAGGTGTCGATGGGATCGCGCCGCATGTAGATGAAGCGCGCGTTCGGAAGCGCCAGGTGAATGAGACCCAGGAAATCGGAATTGGCGGGAGCCTTATCGACGACGCGCGACGCGTGCGGCGAATGTCGATCCAGCACCCGAAGGTATGACTCCGCAATTTTCCTGGCAAGTGGCGCGTCCGGGACCTCGCGCTTCAGAGAGGGCTTTTCCCTGTGGACCAGGCTGTTCCAGAAATCGAGTTCGCCGGCTCCCGCGGCATCCGGGTGCGAGGCGATGATCTGCTCCATCAGCGAGGTGCCGGACCGCATCATGCCGACGACGAGCACCGGTTTCGCCGACTCGCAGGCGCCAGCCGCCCGCTTCTGCAGGCGCTCGCGCGTATAGACACTGATCGTCTCGTCGGCAAACCTCGTGCAGGCGCCGCGGTCGTAGGGTGGCGCGACACTCTTGTGCAGCTCGTTCGCCGCCTTGTACTCCTTGAAAGCCCTGGGAAAATTACGCAGATCGTTGAAGTACTTTCCCATGGCGAATCGCAACTTCGTCTCCTCGATCGGCGGGAGTCCGCTTGCCAGCATCCGCTCCGCGACTTGCAGCCATTCCTGGTCATCCGGCGTCATCCGTCTGATGTCCACGAGCCACGCCCAGGCCTCCGAGCAATTGGGATCGATGCCGACCGCTTCCCGCAACAGGCGTTCCGCTTCCTCGAAGCGCCCCTCGATGCTGGCCACCCAGCCCAGCGCGCAAAGCACGCTCGCGCTCCGCGGTTTCAGACGCCGAGCCTTCTCGATGCAGCTCTTGGTTTGCTCCCAGGAACCGAGACCAGCCAAGGTATGACCGAGCCCCAGCAGCGCATCGGCACTTCGCGGGTCGAGCTTGACCGTGCGGCGCAACGCCGTCTCGGCCGCCGCGAAATTGCCTCTCCAGCGCAGGGCCGTTCCGAGGCGAAAGTACGCTTCCGCGTAGGTCGGCTTCAGCTCTATCGCGCGTCGGTACTCCTCCTCCGCCTGCCCGAATTGGCTCTGCATTTGCAATGCCAGTCCGAGCTTGTTGTGCGCGATGGCATTGCGCGGCTCGAGCGCCAGCGCCTCCTGATAACGAGTGGCCGCATCGGCGTGATCGCCGTCCGCCATCCGCGCATCGCCTTCCGATAGCAGTGCGGGAACGCGCCGGGAGGGACCCTGCTCGATAGAGTGTTTCCCACCGCGGCGAGCGGACGCCGTAAACCCCAGAGAGCGTCCGGAGAGCTGCAGCAATACCAACTCCGTCAGCTCGTCGGCGGTGCTGCGGTCCACTCCGCGCTCCAGCAGTCGCCATTTGAATGAGTTCAGGAGCTTGGCGCGCTTGAATAGGTTCAGCTTGAGCGAGCCAGCCTCCCGCCCTACGCGTTGGAGGAATTTCTGAAGATCCGAGTGGCCGTTATTGCGAGCGCTCTTGCGGCCCGCCGCCGCCGAAGCGCCGCCTTCCGGCAGATAGTAATCCGCCAGCGTAGCGCCGACCTGGGTAGCCTCACGCGCGTTGAACCAATCAAGAAGCATGGTCGCAGGGCGCCCGAATGACTCTGACGAGATTAGGTAAAAGATACCCTAAGATTCGATTGCAGTTTCATGAGATCGACGGTAGGTGCACCGGATCACACTTTGCGGTCGCCCGGGAGCGGCTGACGCGCGGCTCTTAGCTTCGCGCCGGCAACACTTTGACGTAGTAGCGCTCGTCCCGCCGCCCGCACTCCACGCGAGGTGCTGCCGTCAGCCACTCTAGTTCGGGACCGAGATCCTCGGGAGGCCCTCCGCGATTCATGGCGCGCAGAACCACGCGACCACCGGAACCGACATAGACCATCAGGCCCGTCCCGGGGTACTCCCTGGCCCAGATGTGCAAGTGCGAGTCGCTGAAGTTGCGGGTCTGAGAACGAAGTGGGCGAAAAAGGCTGGGGCAGACATCCTCGAGGCGGTCGAATACGAGATCGGCAGAGCGCTCGCCGTCGAGGAACGAAATCCGCGCCATCGGGCTCGGTACCAGCCGACAGCTGGCCAGATAGGAGACGTCGCGTGACGACGTATCCCGAGCCGAAGGCTCTGGAGCCCCGATGAGAGTCTCAGTTGGAGCCGTATCTTCGACCACGATCCTCGAGCAGTCGCTCGGGTCCGCACGCAGGCCGAAACGTCCCAGCTCGTCATCGACCAGTGTCAAATCCGGCGGCCCCGACAGGCGCCCGGCCTCTCTGCGAGAGTCGATCGTCACCACTTGGATGTCCGGCTCGTATCTTTGGATCAGCGATCGAATTCTCAGGCCGGTGGCTCCCTCGGACCCGAGCTCATAGCCCCCCCCGACGTTGATGAATGCTGATCCCGAGGCCAGGAATGGAGCCAGGAAAGCATTGGAAGGATTCCCAAAGAGGAAGTACAGACTCGACGTCGCCGCCGCCGACTTCGGTAAGGAAACCTCGAACCATTGCCCTCCGTCCCAAGGGACATGAACGCGATAGCCCGCCCCGATCGCCAACTGCACCACCTGCACGCACATGACCGCACCAATCAGGTAGTTGCGCAGCCGGGGACGTGCCTCGAGCAGCCGGAACGCGAGCACCGCGACGAGCACGGCGGCGATGCACGCCATGGCGATGAAATAACGCCCATTGCCCGAGACCGTCAACCAGAGAATCCAATCGACGAGAAATCCGCAGCCGAGCGCGGCGAGCATGCGCATGCCGGCCGGTTGGAGCGCCGAACCCGCGCCCCGGCGGGTGGAGCGAGATCGTGGGCCCATCCAGCGAAAGAGCGCGGGGATAGCCAGGATCAACAACATCGCATACCGCAGGTCGGGCGATGGATACTCGTTATCAACCATACCCATGGGAGAGGCGATGGCGAACGGACGCCACAGGGCATCGCCGAGCGAGTCGGGTATGAAGCGGTAATCCAGGGTCAACCCTGTCGTATATTGCGGCGAGCGGAATACCCCGTTCAGCAAAGGAAAGACGGGATTTCCGAAGTGCCGCTGCAACTGGATCGCCCACGGCACGGCAACTAGCAGGAACCCCATGCCGAGAGCCAGTGCGAACAAGGCTAACAGGCGGATTCTCGCTCGCCACGTGATTGGAACGAAGAGCAGCAGGACGCAGGCTGAGAGTGCGTGGCCGGCATTCGTGACCTTGAGCGCGCTCACCGCGCCGAGCAGCAGACCCGCGCCAACGATGATCGCCGTTCCCGGAGAACCGATGGCACGCACCAGCAGTAGCCAACCGGCAAGAACCAGCTCCGCAGTGGTGATATCGGAATAACTCGAGCCGAGCTCCGCGATGAGGATCGGATTGGCGAAAGCCAATGCGACCGCGCAGACGGCGATGGCGATGCGCTTACCGGGCGTTTCGGGCGAAGCGAGCGCCGTTGCGATTTCGTAGGTCAACCATAGAAGCCCGCTCTGCACGATCGCCAGAATGGAGGCGGCCACGATGGCGGGCATTCCAGACCTGGCGAGCAGGTAGAACGGAACGTAGACGTAGGGATTGAAGTAGGATTGTGGTCCCGCCGCGAAATAATCCTGCCTGAAGCGATCGTGTAGAGCGCTGAAGCCCGCGTAGAGATGATAATCCAGCGTGTCCCACATCATGTCCTTGCCGAGGAGATAGTTGACCATCACCGCAGCCGCGGCACAGGTAAGATAGATGACGAGGCGGGGCGAAACAGCGAAGTAGACCCAGGCACTGCGAAACGGATTTCGCCGTGTCGATGGCAGGGGCTCGCCGGTCGAATTCACAGTACTGTCCACCTGCTGCATAATGTCAGTATCGGACCCTCCACGGATGTGATCCTTGCTGCAACTCGCACGCTTCTGCGCCGTCGGTATGACCTGCCTCCTACTGGGTCTGGCGGTCCTCATCGGCCTGCATGACCTCGTCGGCGTCAACTATCTGGTTGCGTACGTGGCAGGTTTCATCTTCGCCAACGTGGCCGGATATCTGCTCAATGCGCGGTTCACGTTTTTCGCCCGCTCCACCGACCCAACCGGCGCGGTGCGCTACCTGCTGGTGAACGCAGTGCTGCTTTGCGTGTGCACCGTCGCCTTGAAGCTGCTCGTGGACGAATTCAGGATGTGGTATCTCGCGGTGGCGCTCCTGCTCGCAGCCTTGAACGCGCCCGTCAGTTTCCTCGCCCAGCGACTCATCACCTACCGGCTGCAGTGAACCCGTCCCAGAACACCTTCGTCATGCTCAGCCAACGGCACAGGCCTCGGGGCAGTCGGGCGAACATCCGTCCCAGGCGGTAGCCGGCGTACTTGGCGGCGTTGCGGACCGGAACGAGCGGCAACAGCCACGGCGCCGTGGCGGCGATGTAGCGCAGCTCAGAGGCAACGAACCTCGCTCCCTCGCCTTCCGCTGCGCCGAAATGTCGCATCAACTCGGGTAGCTGCGAATGCAGCACGCCGAAGTCGAAATAGCGCTGCGTCTCCTGGAGGATGCCGTAGTCGTGCGAATGTCGGACCCGAGCCTCGGCGCAGTACCGCACCTTCCACCCCCCCAACAGCATCTTCACCGCGACGCAGGTGTCCTCACCCAGGATGAGATGGCTCGGGAAGCCGCCGCAGGACCTGAGTGCGGCGATCCGATAGGCGCCGAAGGAGTTCGAGGTATAGGCAGCCTTGATCCCGAGACGGTCGGCATCCGCCAGGGATCGGGTCTCACTGCTCTCCCGGTAATTGAAGAGGGCCATGTGTGCCTCGAACGGCTTGGCCCCGCGATGAGGAAGCTGACGGCCGTAGACCACGCCGACCGCGGGGTCGGCGAAGGCCTCGAGCAAAGCTGCGAGCGCCTCCGGCTCCTCCAGGACCGCATCATGGGTGAGGAAGACGACGAATTCCCTGCCGGCGCAGAAGCGATCGACGGCCATCTGCCGGGTCGCACCATGATTGAAGGTTAGCGGGTCGATGCGCACGAGCTCGAACCCAGTCTCGGACGCGACCCGATCGCTGCCATCGGTTGAGGCTGAATCGACCACGGCAACGATGGCGGGATCCGGCAAGGCGGCTCGCAGCGCCCGCGCGGCCTCACGCCAGCGCTCACCGCCGTTGCGTACAGGCACGATGATGCGTGCGTGGTTCACAGCGGCGCAGGTTTCGGGCATGGTAAGAATCCTAAACGCCCCGCTTCGCGGATTCCGTGATCCTGTCACTCAGGCGCCGAGAACACTCATGGATCAAGAGCCCCTCAGCCAGATAGGCGGCAGTATCGCTGTCCTCGTGCCGTGCCACAACGAGGCGGCCGCCATTGCGGCGGTCGTGCGTGATTTCCGCCGCTATCTGCCAACCGCGACCATCTACGTCTACGACAATGCATCCACCGACGAGACGGCCCAGGTCGCCCGGGACGCGGGCGCCTGGGTGTTCGGCGAGCCGCTGATCGGCAAAGGCAATGTCGTTCGGCGCATGTTCGCCGACATCGAGGCTGACATCTACGTGATCGTCGACGGCGACGGTACGTATGACGCCTCGAGCGCGCCCCGGATGATCGGCTACCTCGTGACTCATAGGCTGGACATGGTGAACTGCGCCAGAGTCTCCTCCGAGACCGAAGCCTACCGTCCGGGCCACAGGCTGGGCAATCGGCTGCTCACGGGTCTCGTGGCCAGGGTGTTCGGTAACCGGCTGAGCGACGTGCTGTCCGGTTATCGTGTCATGTCCCGGCGCTTCGTCAAATCCTTTCCCGCTCTTTCCGGGGGATTCGAGATCGAGACGGAGCTCACGGTGCACGCGCTGGAGCTGCGCGCGCCGATCGGCGAGTTAAGCGCCCCCTACATCAGCCGGGCGCGCGGCTCTTCCAGCAAGCTCCATACGATGCGCGATGGCCTCAGAATCCTCCGGCTGATCGTCCATCTGATTAAGGAGGAACGCCCGCTGCAGTTCTTCACCGCCGCATTCGCGCTGCTGGCGGCCTCCTCCGTGGCGCTCGGCATTCCGGTCGTCATGCAGTTTCTCGCGACCGGGCTCGTCGGTCGGCTGCCCACCGCCGTGCTCGCCACGGGACTCATGATCCTCGCCTTCCTCAGCCTCTTCTGCGGCCTCATTCTCGACACCGTCACCCGTGGCCGCCGGGAGTTGAAGCGGCTGCTCTATCTGGCCGCCGGTCAGGACGAGGCGCTTGCTCGCAGGAGAGTCGCTTCGGCGTACCGGCAGACACTCTGATCGACCCGTCATCGACGCGCATACACTGGGAGAAACACTTGAGCGTCGGTCGAACCGTGCGCAGAGCCTTTGGGCGACACGAACGACTCGTCTCGGAGATGTATCGTTCTCTGTTCGTGCATCTCGATGCATTTGTGGGATCGATTCGCGCCCAGGTGCCGGCGGCAACCGAAATATTGGAGATCGGCTGCGGGGATGGGCTGGTGACGGAGCGCCTCGCTCTCGCATTCCCGGGCGCGACCCTGACCGGTATCGACATCTGCGCTCAGCCAGGCCGGCTCTACCGTGGAGATCCCGCCCGCGTACGGTTTTTGCGCACCAGCACAGAGGCGTTGAGCACCGCCGAGCGTGCGC
>Ga0335074_10001289_pt1 | contig 34142 bp, 26 predicted proteins | sample Lox_Sample_23_FD_206715 | JGI IMG/M metagenome (GOLD analysis project Ga0335074, IMG submission 206715) | Soil microbial communities from Loxahatchee National Wildlife Refuge, Florida, United States - Lox_Sample_2.3 | ecosystem: Environmental > Terrestrial > Soil > Wetlands | place: USA... | reverse complement strand
CAGACTGATCAATCGTCGTCTCAACCTGCCCGGCTGCCGCTGGCCCTGCGCTCGAAAGTCAAAAACAACAACAAAAGCCACCCCAGAGCCGTGCAGAGGTTGACAAGGTCACTCCATATCAGCCCCTTTTGGTACCTTATTGGCAACCTTAATGGCAACCATGAACCACGCATCGTGCGTGCTCCCAAGCAGCGCGTTCCTCGTTCATCAAGTCCTTCGGTTCTTGTAGCCGCGACGAGCATCCCGGACCTCGAATGCCGGCATTGTGCGGCAAGCCCCATTCTCGGTCAAATCTGGCTTCCTTCTCGCAAGAATATTGAAACCCGGTTTCTTATTCGATGAACTCGATGTCGGTTCTTGGAGTCGGCGCCAAACGCTGCCAGACGATTTCCAAGGTTGTGGGCCTGGAGATGACGCGCCGAATTGGGGCTTTGCCGGTAAGAGCGAAACAACACGCCGAAAGAAGCAGCACGTCTGGACAGCGGTGAAGGGAAATCCAAGTCTGGCTCAACAAAATTGGCCATAGCGCGGTTTCTCTGGTTTGATTAAACGAGACACACAAGAAGCACGGCCAACGTACACGAAGCCAGCATGGGGTTCCATGGACAAGCAGCCGACAGAAGTCCTCTACGATCCCAACTTCGACCCGAATGACCTGCCTGGATTCAAGAATCGTTGCTCTTGTACGACAGGGTTAACCTGATCTCGCCCAAAACCACACCGATCATGGGTCGAGTTTTGGCCGACTCGCCAGGGGAAGAGTCGTCACAAATCAGCCGCAGTGGAGAGGTTAGCGAAAGCGGATGGCTGCTGTCGGATTCAGCGGATAGCGTGGTGAACATGACCCAGGATGAGCGAATCGTCGGTGACCGTTGGGACGAATTCCTGGCCGCTCTCGTTGAAGATCTGGCTGACGAGGAAGTCGACCCGCAGTTGACCTCGAAGACGTTCGGATAGTCTGGCGGACTTGGTGCCAAATGCAGTTCTCTTGGTCCGGCGCTGCATGGCGTCTCTGGGAGTTCTTTGGATTTCTTGCTGATTGCACGGTCTAGCCAGCAGGCAGCCCGCACCATTTCAGCTCTCTGATTCGGGAGATACTTGAGAGCCGATGACCTCTTGCTTTGTAGCTCTGGCAGCGTTCTCGCCGAATGCATGATCGGCCAGATCCGCAACTGCAATTGGTTCTGTCAGGCTTTCTGGTATTTCGGAGAAGGACGCTAACTCGCACGCCGGCGGCATCGCCTCGACAACCGCTCGCCTGCCTTCGATGAACGTCATGAGTATTTGCGCTTCGGCGAAGTTGGATCTTAGGGAGTTTGCGCGCGTCAAGAGGACTAGAGCCCCATTATCATCTCCGGCTTGCGCCAGGCGATGTGCGTCGTTGAACAGAAGTTCAGGCAGCCAGCGGATCACGGCGTAGAGGCGAAGGTCGCCAGCGCATCGCTGACAGTATCCTGCGCTTGTCAACACAAGCCGATGGGGGGCATAAGGACATTTGGCCATTGTATTTGCTTCCTTCCTGTCTACAGTTTCCGCTTGGTCAAGCCACTTGCCGTGGGAGCGATTTTGCCTGGCTCCAGTTCCACAGTTTCCAGCCCGTGTTTCTTTCGCAAAGGATCAACTCGGCTGATGCAGAGTTGGCGCAGCCGTTGCACGGCAACCTCCGCAGGCAGGGAGCCAGTCTTCATGGAGGAAAATATCTGGTTTACTTCGCGCTGAATACCGCTGATCTCGGAACTCGGTCCGGAGATGGCTTCTACTTCTGGTAACTGGACGACGATGATGAAGCCTGCGATCAGTTCAGCCCATTCCTCAGGCGGAAGTTCAGGCATGAGGGCGGACGCTATCGACGCGATTTGCTTGTTCACGCGCATCCATGCAATTCGATCGCGGGTCTTCCACGCTTCTTCTGCTTCCTTGCGCAACTGCTCAATCCTCGGTCGCGTTTCCGCAAGCTTTGAGTGCCCCACTTCGATTGCCCCAGTCTCTAGGTCTGTAAGGCGCTTGCTAAACTGTTCAAATGTGGCGCCTGGCATGCTTACCTCTTCTTCCTTCAGCGAGATGTCGTGAATTAGGGACTCAATAGCAACTAGTTTTTCGCGGATCTTGAGCCGATTCGGCTCGTGCTCGGTAAGTTCCATCTCGACATCCGCGACGAGTCCTTTGAATCTGACGCGGAAGATCTCCACCTCGCTGAACCGCTGGCATTCGGATGCAGCCCTGTCGGCCTCTGCGCGCAATTCAGCCAATCGGCGACGTATGTACTCCGTCGTCAGGCTCGATGTGACGAACGGCTCGATGCGAAATGCAATGGCTACCTCCCTCTGAATTGAAGGCACGCTGGCCTGCGCTTTGATGTGATAGTCTGCCTCGATTGACACCTCGACCCGCACCTCGGTGCCGACAGGAAGATCGCGTGGAATGTCCTGGATTGTCAGGCGCTGAACTTCCTGCTCACCCTCGATGATGGGCAACCGGATCACCCCCCCCTGATCGGCTGTTGCCAGGCTCAGGGTGGCGTAGTTGGGAAGCATGGTGTTTTCTGGGAACAACACTTGCGGGCCGTCAAGTGTCCGCACCGCAATGCCCTTGGTCACAACCGATCCAGGAGATACCAGAACCGTGGTGGCGTTTGGGTCGTGAGTGATCTGGATCTCTTCGCCGAAGATCGCAGCACCACTAGCATTCTCGATCGATATGGTGAAGCAGTTGGCGCGATTCTCCCTCAGAGGAATGTTGTCAAAGGCAAATCGGTCTTTGCCCGCCAGATCGGCAGATCGCTCCTCGTTTTCGCCTAACAGATAGACGCTCCCAGCGATCATTGATCGATTCAGGACTCCCGAAACCCGCGTGCTTCGCTTAGCAGTCTGATGATCGTAGCGAAGATCCACTGTCAATCCGGCCTCTCCTTGCTTACGTTCGGGAAAAAGCTGCGTGGCCTTGATCGTCGCTCCCTTTGAAACTATCAATGCGGGATCGACCAGTTTCGGATCCCGGCCGAGGGCTTCCTTCAGTTTCTGTTGGACCAGTGGCATGGATGACATGCCGCCAACCATAATCACTTCGTCAATCGAAGCCGGATCGATCTGTTTCTTCGCCAAAGTGCGCAGCGACTCGTCGATGCTCTGCTGCACGAGATCCAGGGTGCATCTCTCAAATTCTTCCCGTGTAACCGTGAGATCGAGATCGATCAGTTCGCCCTCCTGGTCTTTAAAGAGTCCCTGGTGCACAAGCATCACCGATTCAGCGTCGGTAAGTCCTATCTTCGCCGTCTCTGCAAAGAACTTCAGTCGCTGATAGCGGCTGTAGTCCTCTGGCCTGCTCAAATCCAGTTCAAGCTTGTAACCCTTTGCAGAAAGTTTCTCAAGGATCAGCTTCACGAGCCTCGAATCGAAGTTATCCCCACCCAGGTAGGGATCGCCTCCGAAGGAGAGAACGTTCAGACCACCCTCAGCATCCTTCTCGAGCACTGTCGCGTCGAATGTTCCGCCACCCAGGTCGTACACAAACACGCGCAAGGTGTCGTGAGGGCTTTCCAGCGAGTACGCAAGCGCCGCCGCAACTGGCTCCAGGAGCGTGGTCACCTCAACAAAGCCGGCCGCCCGCGCGGCATCATCGGTTTGCTGCCGCTGAATGTGAGCGAAATAAGCTGGAACCGTCACTACGGCGCGGTCAACGGTCTCACCCTCGGCGCTTTCTGCCATCTCTTTGAGGTGGCGCAAAATGATTGCCGAAATCTCCACCGGCGTCTCTTGTTCGCCGCCCAGAGCCACCGTCTCATCCGAGCCCATCTTGCGCTTGACGGCCACCACCGGCCCGTTCAATTCACCCATGCGGTTTTTCGCCGGGTAACCCACAATGGTCTTGCCATCGCGCGACCGGTACACGACCGAGGGCACGGTTGAGTTGCCCTGTGCATCCCTGATCAACTTAGGGTTGCCCTCTGACACAACATGTACGCAGCTGTTGGTCGTTCCGAGATCAATTCCGCATGACTTCATTGAGTTCTCCTTAGTCGCAGCGCGCTTGGCCAGTGCCTCTACCTTGTGAATCTTCACGCCCACAAGCAACGGACTCCGGAGATCAGAGCGGAAGACCGGATGCCACTCCGGCTTCCTTTACCTTCTTCTCCAGGGGTTTCAGCTTTTCCTGAAGAATATCGATCAGCTTTTCTCGGGCGGCCTTCTTATCGTGAAGATCCACTCCGCGCGTCTCTGATTTCAGGTTCTCGATCACTGCTCCGAAATCGTCTTGCAAGTCCTTTTGCTGAACCTGACCGGCTATTTCCGTCAGCCAGTCCAGCATTGCCTTCTGTATCACTTCAGGGGGTACCTCGCCGCCCGGGCCATCAATTGCTTCTTCGAGAGAACGGCGTAACTGGTTGGCTTCTTCGTTGACCCGGGTCCACTCCGCTCGATTCTCGAGGTTCCATGCATCCGTCCCGGCTGAATCCAGCGCGTTGATCTTCTTGAGGACCTCATCTTTCGATACCGCGGCGTTTTCATCCAATTTGCTGGCCAGATGCCGACAAACGCGAATCACGCCTTGGAAATCACCCTGGGGCGGCTTCAGGAAATCCTGGCTCTTGGCGATCTCGGTCTTCAGCTTGCCCATCTCGCCGATGAGCGTGTAGAGGTGATGGCTATCAGGCTCGTTAGCTTTGCGCGCCCTTGTGTATTCGCCTTCGAGGCGGCGCATGGTTCGGCGGAATGGAGTTGCAATATTCGGATCCTTGATGGCGCCCAGGCCGTTCTCGATCTCCCCAAGCACGTTCTCCTCATCCATATCCAGTTCTTCAAGGCTCGGCATTTTGATGGGCTCGATGTCGAACTCCACCGCATTCGTCTGCTTGGTAGAAACGATCTCGGCCGAGCAACGGACGCTGTAGTCGCGCTCGATGGTGATCGAAAGCTCAATCTCGGCGCCCACATTCAGGGCCCTGTCTACGCCCATGATGCGCAATTCACGCAACAATCTTTCGCCTTCGTAGATTGGAATGGAAACAAAGTCCTCTCTTCCGCCGCGCTTGCAAATCTCAGTCCTGGTAGCAGGCAGAGGCTCTCCCTCAGGGAACAGTACCTTGAAGCCACTGCGCGCGAGGTAGCGGATCGGCTTTGTGATCTTGGTCGTGGGATGTTCGGTGCGCTCCCCGCGTAAGATACAGATCTCCGCATCGGCGACAGGATCGCCTTTCGCGTCCTTGACCTCGATCTGGAAGCGGCTCTCAGGACCACTTCCTAGCTTTGCTCCGCGGAACAGGAACCGCCCCCTTTCCACTTCCACATCCATCTCGCGCGCGGTGTCCCCAGGCATCGGTGTCAGTGATGCCTCACCCCCATCGATGGGTTGGGCAAGACACCCGGAAATCGTCGCTTGCGAATCGGCTGTACGCTGAGGGTATTCCAGCGTCATTTTGGGGCCTTCGTCGATCTTCCCCAGGCTGCCGGCACGCATGGCTGCTCCCTGCGCCACGATCTTGTCTGCCATGGCGTTCTGGAGCAGCACGGGAGCGGTAAATGCTTTCTTAAGTTCTTCGGCCACCACCGGCATGCGGCTGGATCCGCCCACCAGCACAATGCAGTCGAACTCTGCTTGCTTCCGGCCACTCTTCTCTACTACATCGAGCGTGGCAAGAATGGTGCGGTCGATCATATCTCCGATCAGCAAATTGAACTCAGCCAGGCTCAGATCCATGTCCACATCAACGATCATGCCGGCATTGTCTCTGAAAATCTCCTGCTGAATGATCGCAACCTCGGATTGCAGCGTAAGCTGCATTTTTGCCCTCTCGGCCAGCCACTTCAGCTTCTGAATGCGCACAAGATCCTCCGGCTTCGAGGCATCGAATTCCATGTCAAAACGCGGCGGATTGGGAATCAGCAGATCACGGTCTTCCGGGCGCAGAATACCCCGCAGGCCCGCCACGTCGTTGGCGATGATCTGTTGCAGGACTGTGTACCTGTCTTCAGACTCATAGTGGCCGGGCGCCAGAATGCGCGTGAGCGCATTCGCCTGCCCGCCCCTTATCCGATATGCGATCCACGATGCCAGCCGGTCATCTACGTTGTCTCCGCCCAGGTGAGGATCGCCTCCGAAAGCGATCGCGGTCAGGCCCTCCTTCGGACTCTTTTCAAGTACGGTCACGTCGAATGTGCCGCCTCCCAGGTCGTAAACAAGCACCAGCATCTGGTCTGCGGAATTGTTCGCAAGGTACGCATAGGCTGCGGCCTGCGGCTCAAGCTCCAGTTCCAGCCGGTCCTTGGCCTTGTTTTCATCGCCATTGAAGAATGCCTGCACAGCCGCCAGTTGCGTATCCCGTCGCGGTGCCACGTCGAAATAGGCGGGAACAGTCACGACTACCGCGCCCACCGTGTCATGGGTTGCGGCCTCCACCAGTTTCTTGGCATGAAGCAGAATCTCTGTGGATACTTCAACCGGGCTGACCATTCGATCGCCCAGCTGGACTTTTTGATCGGTGCCCATTTTGCGCTTCACGGCGATGACCGGCGCCGGCCGAGTCCCCACGCGCGCCTTGGCTTTATGGCCCACCACAATTTCCTTGCCGTGCCCCGCACACCACACCGCCGACGGAAAGATGGCATTGCCCTTCTCGTCAAGCACCACTACGGGATTCCCCGAGTTATCCAGATAGTAGACACACGAATTGGTGGTACCCAAGTCAACGCCGATCGTTTTCAACGAACTTCCTCCTCTTACTCTGCTTTTGGTACCGAGCTGACAATTTTTGCCGGACCGATCACCTTGCCGCCCAACACCACCAGCGGAACCAGCGTCTCGTGCACCGTTGTCACAGACACCGAAGGATCCGGCAGGTGGCTCTCCACTTCAACCTCGCCCGCCAATTCATCGGTGAGGGGATATCCGGCAAGGTCCACTACTTCGAGCGAGGCGCGGCTCAGCTTGAGGTCCCATGCGCGGGCGTAGAGTCTGATCGACTGCAGCAGGTCGGTGCAGTTGCGGCGCGTCAGTTCGGGCCCAATGCGACGCATCATGCGATCAAACTCAAACCGTTCCGCCGCCAGGATTGCTACCAGACGATGCAGAGTCCGGGTTTGCTCTGCCGACTCGGTGCCAAGCCGCTTCTCCATTGCTGCAAACCGCGAGTCGGCTTCGGCAACACGCTCGTAAAGCGCCAGTGCTGCGTCCTCAATGTCCTCCAGTCGAACTTCGTCCGGAACCGGAAGGAGCGGCACTGGCATCGCCCTGTCCATTTGCATTGTCATGGTTACTCCTTAGCAATCCCTCAGGATTGCGGTTTCCAGCGGTTCGTCCTCAATGTGCATCGGCTTGGGCAAATCCGGCCACGGCAAATCATCCTCCATGCACGGCGGCGTAACCGTTGGCAATAGGCCCCCAATGGCGCTCACTAATGCCGACCCACCGACCATGGGGATTTCCGCCGCACCCACCTCACGCACCAACTGATTCACGGCCGTCAGCAGCTCCTCGTCGCCTGCAAAGGAATGGACCTGGTGCACATACCGCTCCTCCTGAAGGCGCCGAATCGGGTTGTCGATGCGGTTCTGAAACTCATTCAGCCTGGCTTCCTCCAGCGCGTGCAGTTCGCCGTTGCGAAGCTTGATCTTGTGGTCATTGAACTTCCAATCATCGCGGGTCACGCTCTCTCGCTCACGGATGGACTTCAGATCCGTAACAGAGCGGTCGAGTTGAAAGATTTCGAGCGCATTCCACCGGCAAATATTCTCTTCAAACATGTCTGATTTCCTCTTCACAAATTGCGAAGCTGATCGAGCCACCTTTGGTTGAGCTTCTGAGCGTCGGTCACCAAAGATCGCAGGGCAATCGTTTTATCCAGACGAATAGCCTCGCGCAGAGCCCCGTTGGATGCCTCAATCGCCGAGCGTAGATTGCGAATGATGGTGGACGGGAAACCTGGCGCCGCATTCAATTCGCCTACCAGGGCATTCGCCTTTCTGCTCATCTTCATCCCGAGCGCCTCGTAGTACGACGCCAGATCGCCGATCATGCGCTGACGCTTAGTATCTGAGGCCTCCACAAGAAGCTTTTCTAGCCGTTCGGCGCGGTTTCGCACCGCTCCCATACGGTCGGCAAGCATCCCGGCGTCGTCTAGATCTGAGGACTCTGACCAGTAGGTATATCCGCGAACTATAAACCACAGCGCCTGAATGTTCTGCTCGTCGATCTTCAGCAGACGCTCCGCACGAGCCATCGTTGCGTCAAACTGGTCAGTCGGGATGGTAGTTGGATCCGTGCCAAGATTGGTCTGAGCGAATGTGTCCACCAAACTTTCCACAACCTTTTCCGGCAGGCCGCAACTCCTAAGCCGCGCCACGGCGCTCCTGGCCCGCGCCACGCCATTTTTCGGGTCGAAGTCGGCCACGTAGGAGGCGAAGTTCACCAGCGTTTGTGCTTGAGCCTGAAGCGCCGACGCACGCCAAGTGTCGAAATCTCCTTCGCTGAATGGATTGCGTGCATTGGCGACCTTGCGGCCCTTCTGGCGTAGCGCCTCCCAGTAAGAGTCATCGCTATATATCTGTCGGAAGTACTCAAGCCCCTCCGCAAAGTAGGCGATGGCGGCCTCAAAGTCTCGTGCGATCTCGGTCTCCAATTGCTTGCGCTGGCTGCCATCCTTTGTTTCGCGCGCAGTCTCTACCGCACGGGAAGCCTGCTGGCCCAGATCGTACGCTCTTGTCCATGCCAGGGTAGCGAGGTGCTCGATCGAGGCATGTTCCCCTGGAGTCCTGTCCAGCCTCTGCAGCCAGATTGCCCGGGCCTGGTCCGGATTGCTCTCCACCAAAGCGAATGCCTTCTCGTGCGAAGGGTTTTCGAGGCGCTCAGCCACCAGCGCACTGAGCTGTGCCGCTTCTGGCGTTTCCCTGCCTGCCAACTGGTTCAACTGGTCCAGGAGAGATGTCGTCATCACAAGGTTCCCGCGCAGAATCGAATCTTGAATACGAAAGCGAAGAAACCGTTCGATCTCCATCTTCAACCCGCACCGGTCCGCCTCCGCGAGCGTCTCCAGCGCGTTGAACAGAGACAATTGACTCCTTTCCAGACGCTCAACCTCAACTTCGCCCGGCTTCTTGTTCGCCAGCTCCAAGGCAACCTGTCCCACCTCGATTGCTGGGGCCCAGAAACTTTCGTCCGTCTGCTTCAGACTTGCCAGCAAATTCTGGATCCGCGTTCTCTGTCGCACGCCCCTGGCTCGCAACAGTCGATTTATGCACATCCACAGCAACGAATTGATCTGCCCGCGATTTAGCCGTGCGATCACCATGAAGTCGGGAAGCCGCAACCACTCCTCGATTCGCTGCACAGCAAGCTCGAACTCCCCTTTGCGCGCCGCGGACTGAATCTGCAGCAGCACGATCAGCACACCCAGGCTCTGCATACCCCCTGTTTGTGCCGCTTCGCTCAGATCGCTCAAGGCCTCTTCGTCACCGCCAAGGTAGCGCGCCAGCGCCTCCAGTAATCGCGCGACGGAACGGTCCCCGGCGCCGTCGTCGAGTGCGGCAAATTCGGCCTGGCTTGCGTCATAGTCGCCTTGCACCAGGCTCGCGACCGCATTCAAATAACGGGATTCCCAGCAGGGAACGAGCTGGTGAGCGCGCTGAATCTGCGGCCACACTTGGTCGAGTCCCCGCTCCCATTCGGCCTTCAGGCTTGCGGACGCGTCGCATAGCAGCGCCTGCCCAAGCCGGGTGAGGATGATCGGCTCGGACCAAACCCGCGAAACACTTTCCCACAATCTCGCTGCCTGACCGAAATCTCCGGACTGGAACGCCTCTGTGGCCTCGGATGCCGTGTAGCGCGCGGACCAGCGAACAAATTCCATGTTGTCCGGTTCCTGATGCGCCAGGTGATCGAACCACTGCCGCGACTTGGCCGACTCGCCTTTCCGGCAGTACCCAGCCGCCAGCCGCCGCGCGATTTCCACACTGCCGTTGCCGGCCCCGTGCACCTCAAGGAGAATCGGCAATGCGCCGCTGCTGCCTGTCGTATCCAGAGCCAGTCCCAGTGAAAGCTTGTACACTTTGTCTCCACCGTTGAGTTCCGTGGCGGCCCGATAATGCGGCAAAGCCTCTGCAATTCTCCCTTGCTGCTCAAGCAATCTTCCCAGCAGATGCGATGCTGGAGCGAACTCCTCCTTCATCCGGATGCCTTCCTGCAGTAAGTCGATGGCTTGGCTCGTTTGCCCATCGTGCCAGAGGCAAATAGCCAACCCGTGCCGGGCGCGGGCACAGTCGAAGACCTCGGAGGGTCCGCGAGGCTCCTTCCCGAGCGACTTCTCCATAGCCTTGACGAATCGAAGGCCGGCTTCTTCCACCGCATTCATCCGATAACTTGCGCGCGCCCAGAAAAGATAGAACGTGGAGTCGGCATCCGTTCCGAGCGTTTCTTCTGCGCGGTTAAAGAACTCGTAGGCCGCATCCCATTTTCCGTTCTTGGCAAGCGAGAGCCCCTGCCACGCAGCGATGCGGCTCTGGGGATACCCCCGCCGCAATGCCTCATCAAATGCATGTGACGCCTGCTCAAACTTCTGGGTGCGATACAGACTCTGCGCAAGATAGAAGTGCGTCTCGCCGCGGTCGTGGCCATCCATTTTGCACGCTCGCTCCAGATGGACAAGCGCTTTTTCCGGCTGGTCAAGCATCAAGTAGCCGAGGCCCAAATTCTTGGCCGAATCATCCAGCTCGCCACCTCCGGCTTGCATGCGAGCAATCAGCGGCAGCCGCTGTTTGATTTCCTGATGGGGCATCTGCTCGTGAATGCGAAGAGCGTCGGAAAGCCTGGTTCGGAACTGCTCCAGCAGCTGATCGCCCGAGGTGCGCCAGTTGTATGACTCAAGACACCGGATGTAAACCCTCAACGCGCCCACGTCGGCAGCCTGCGCAAGCCCATTCAGCAAATCTCCATAGTTGCGCAACATTCTTGAGGACATCACACCCGTGTCTTCAACGGCGCGAGAGCCTTCCAGTGCTGCCTCAAAATCGCCACGGCGCGCGGCGGATTCGATTACCGGTTCCAGCCGCCGCGCAACATATTCACGTGCCCGCTTGCGTGTTTTCCACCCATCCTTCGGTGACTGCGCATTCTCCATGGAGTTCAAGTCGGAAACGAGACGGCGAACAGCCCGCATCTCCCCAGCCAGCCCCCCATGGGCGCTGCCACGTGTTGCATTCAGCCGCGCTTCCACCAAAGACTCAACTCCGACGCTCTCTGGATCTAGGAGCTTCAACCGCTGGTCGAGGTCGCGATAGTATTGCTCGCGTCTCCAGTCCGCCTGCACCCGCAAAAGAGTCGGCGGCGTCTGTCCGCACCGAACCTGGTCGCCTGGCGTCGCATTCCGGTATCTCGCAGTCAGATCGAATACGTTTGCCGGATTCCAAGTCCTGCCCTGAAGCCAATCGAAGAAACGCATGGTCAACTCTCCAACGCCCGCCTGGTCTCTCGTGCCGCAAGAGGTTTGCCGGACCGTTCATACAAAAAGGCGAGGCGCTCAATGAGAGCCGGATCCGCCCTGCGGTCTCTTCGGCTCTCGGCCACGATGACGTTCGCTTCCTTCTGCGCTTCCACGGCCTCGCGCCACCGTTTCTGCTTTTCCCGGATTCGCGACAGGGCCAGATAGCGCCTTTCCTCGCGGGGTGCAAGCAACGCAACCTCCGCGAGCCGATCTTCCGCCTCTTCCAGCCGATCCTGCTTCAGAAGAGTTTCCGCTTCCAGAAGGAGCCGCGCCGCACGCTCACGGCCCGTTTCAATTGGCTCCGGCAAAGGCGCAATTAAGCGATCGGCCTCAAGGTCGGCCAAAGCGGCATCCAGCTCGATCGCGTTGGCGAACCGCCGTCCCGGATCGACCGCAAGACAGCGGCGGAGAATCTCCTGCGCGGCCGGTGAGTTGCGCACCTCGATCAATCGATCCACGAGCGGCGTGCCATCTAGCGGATCGCACAGGTCCGCCAGCCTGGCTTGTGAAGCATCCAACGTCTTCTCAATCTCTGCCGGATCTCTGCCAACTTCATTCAGGACACGTTCCATGGGATTGCGATGAGCAAGCATCTCCAAGAGCATGATTCCCAGCGAGTAGACGTCGAATGCGGGGCTGGCCGGCTTCTTACCGCGGCCCTCAGGCGGAGCGTAGGAGATGGTTCCCGCATTTCCGCTGGACAGGAACGCCTGGTATCGGTCGATTGCCAGCCCGAAGTCAGCTACCTTGAGGAAGCCGCTCCTTTCAATCAAAATGTTGGCGGGCTTCAAATCGCGGTGCACAATTGCAGATGAGTACCCGTGCGCCAGCTTTAGGCCTGCGCAGATCCCGCGCAGATGCCGCGTTGCGGTTACCAGTGGAAGGGCGGGCGCGGAGGCAAGCTCCTTCTCCAGCGAACCATATACGCACTCCATGGCCACAAATGGAGTCGCGCTCAGATCAAGCAGGATGCCAAGATCTAAGGTCGTCACCAAATGAACCGGCTCGCCTTTGCTGCGCGCATCCGCTGCCAGCCGTTCCAGGAGCAGCGCCTCGGCAAACACTTCCTGCGCGTTTTCTTGCGTGATGTAAGCCTGCGTGAAGAGCTTGATAGCTACCTGGCGGAACCTCACCCCGGGAACGCCCGCCGCTTCCTGGTCGGCGAGGAACACCTCACCGAACGCGCCGCTGCCCAACCGGCGAAGGAACTTGTACCGGCCGCCCACCGAGGCTCGCTCGAAAATGTCGTCATAGAAGGCCATGCGTTCTATCTCTCCAGCGTGACTACTTCACCGTCGTCGCGCAGTACAAAGTGGAAAACCCTGCGGCCCGAGTCAATCTCCAGTCCGTCCACGATCGGATTGCGCAAGTACCCTGTGACAATGCGCCGCACCGTCCGCGCGCCTTCATTGCGCCGTTCCCAGGCAAACTCAACCAGCCGGTCCACCACCGCTTCGTCCACAGTCACTTCCAGTCCCCGCCCCTGCATCTCGGCCCTCAGCGCCGCCAACTGGTTGGCCAGGATGGCGCGATAATCGGGCTTCCCGAAGTGGTTGAACAGAACAATATTTTCCCGGCCGAACCGGCCAAGAAACTCCGGGGAGAAGTAGCCGGTGATCTTGTTCCAGATGAATTGCTCCACCTGCGGACGCAGCGCTTCCGCATCTTCGGGCTCAATTTCAAAGAGTCGAAACGCCTGTACCGCCTCCTTGTAGCCAAGATTGGAGGTGGCTACGAGGAGGGATCCCGTCGCGTCATAGCGCGTCCCATCCGCTTCGGTGACGATCCCCTCGTCAAAGAGGGTCAGCAGGCTCTGCCAGATGTGCGGATTGGCCTTTTCAGCCTCATCGAAGACGATCACGCACCGTCCGCCCTTTTCCCGCAGACTGTTGGTGAGGACTCCCTCCTTGTATCCAACCAGCCCTTGCGGTGCGCCCAGCAACTGGACAATGTCCCGCGGCTCGGTGAACTTGCCGCAGTCGATCCGTATCAGGTAGGGATCAATGACACCAGGTTTGGGCCCGAACACCGCATCGGCCGTCGCCTTCGCTAGTTCGGTCTTGCCGACCCCGCTCGGACCCAGAAACAGGAACGTCCCTGCCATCCGTCCCGCCTCGTTCATGCCCAGGCGCATTCTCTTGATGGCCGGCACCAGAATGCGCACGGCCTGCCCTTGGTTGATCACCCGCGCATTCAGGTACGACTCCGGATCGTCGATCGATCGCGCTTTCTGCTGTGCCTGAAGAGCAGCATGATCCTGCTCCAGCCTCCCGCTGTAGCCAATCCGCACGCGCGCGCATTCGGGATTGTCCGCGCGCGTATTCACCACCACGTCGCGGACATACTGCGTAATCAGGCGGCGCACCTGCCTTGCGCCTTCCGCGCGCTTCTCCCACGCCAGGTCAGCGAGCGCGTCCAGGACACGCGATTCAACGGTCAGCTCGATCCCCTTCTCCTGCATCTCTGACGCCAGTTGACCAACTTGCCGTTCCAGAATCTCGCGGTACGCGGTGCGCGTGAAGTGGTTGAAGAAGAGAACATTCTCCCTGCCAAATCGTCCACGAAACTCGGGGGAGAAGTACTCGGTCACCTGCTTCCAGATGGACTCCTCCACTTGCGGGCGAAGCTGTTCCAGTTCACTTTCTGTCCGCTCGTAGAGACGAAACTTATCGATTGCTGCGGAATATCCCAGGTTCGACGTGGCCACCAGGACGCAGCCTGTGGCGTCATACTGTGTGCCATCGGCTTCCATCACAATGCCGTCGTCGAAGAGTTGCAGCAGGCTTTGCCAGATCTTGGGGTGGGCCTTCTCGGCTTCGTCGAAGAGGATGACACACCGGCCGCCTTTGTCCCGCAGTCCGTTGGTCAGAATGCCTTCCTTGTATCCAACTAGGCCCTGCGGAGCTCCCAGGATTTGCACCACGTCCCTCGGCTCCGTGAGCGCTCCGCAGTTGATCAGAATCAGGTTGCCATCCTTGCCCTCGGGCTTTTTTCCAAACGCCACATCGGCAATGGCGCGAGCGAGCTCAGTCTTGCCAACACCAGTCGCTCCAAGGAAGAGATAGGCGCCCTTCAGCCGCCCATGCTCGTGCAGTCCGGCGCGCATGCGCTTCAGTGCCGGCAGCACCGCGCGGATGGCCTGCTCCTGCCGCACAACCCGCCCCGAGAGATAGACCTCCAGATCGACCATGCCGGTGCCCATCGGCCCCGTCGGTCCGCGACGCTCTTGGAACTCCTTCATCTCCGCCGACACGCCCAGGCTCACCTTCCGTGCCGAGGGATCGGCCACCAACGCATTCACGATCCTGTCGCGTAGATGCCGCGTTACCAGCCGCCGCACGTCGCGCGCCCCGTTATGCCGGCCTTCCCACGCCATTTCCTCGAGGATGCCGGGGACCTCCGCATCCACCGTCAACTCGATGCCCCGCTGCGCCATCTCCGCTACGATTTTCGCGGTTTGGCTGGAGATCATCGCCTGGTAGTGCTCGCGGCGGAAATTATTGAAGAAGAGAACATTCTGGCGGCCGAAGCGTCCTCGGAATTCGGGCGAAAAGTAGCTTTCCACATGCTTCCAGATGAATCCTTGTATTTGCGGCTGAACCTTGACCATCTCATCAGGAGATAAATCGAATAGACGAAACTTTTCGGTGGCTTCCTTATAACCCAGATTTGAAGTTGCAACCAGAATGCAACCCGTGGCATCGTAGCGCGTGCCATCGGCCTCGGTCACAACACCCTCATCAAAGAACGTGAGCAAGCTTTGCCAGACTTTGGGATGGGCCTTTTCGGCTTCGTCGAAGAGGATGATGCACCGGTCGCCCTTGTCCCGCAATCCGTTAGTAAGCTTACCCTCCTTGTACCCCACCAGCCCTTGGCGCGCGCCAAGCAATTGCACGATGTCGGACGGTTCGGTCAATGACCCGCACTCGACGCGAATCATGTAGGGTTCCACTACTCCAGGCTTGGGGCCGAACGCGATGTCCGCCACCGCCTTGGCCAGCTCCGTCTTTCCGACGCCCGTGGCACCCAGGAAGAGAAATACACCCAGAGGACGCCCAGGCTCGTTCATCCCCAGGCGCATTCTTTGCAGCGCAGGCACCACCGCGCGAATCGCCTCTTCCTGCCCCACCACACGCTGGCGTAGAAATCCCTCCACGTCTCCCACCATCGCGGCTCCGCCCTCGGCTGCGCCAGCCGCCTCCCGGTCCAGGCCATATCGCTTCAGGTAATCGGACAGTTGCAGTGCCGGGATATTGAGTTTCTCCAGGATGTTGCCAGGCTCCGGTCCCACGCGTGCAATGTAAGCGCGCATCAGGTGCGACTCGCCGATCAGTTCTGCTCGCTCCTTGCGGGCCAATTCGCCCGCCTGTTCGAGAATCCGCACCAGCATCCGACCCATCCGGGCGCGTGGCAAAGACATCCCGCGCTCGCCTCGTGCGGCTCCGTATTTCTGTTGCAAAGCGCTCAGCGCCGTCCCCGGGCTAGTGCCCATCACATGCAGCGCCTCTGCCGTGCGCGATCGCTCATGGGCCAGGAAGGCAATCAACAGATCCTCAGCCAGAAGCAACCGGCCCTCGCCCATCTGAGTCAGCGTCAGCAGAGCGTCCCGCGCAACCGGCCCAAACGAATCCAAACAGACACATTCGCCACAAAAGATTTCTAATGGAACCTCCGGCCCACCCGCCTGCTCCAAGGCGATGGCGCTGGCCAAATCCTGAAGCTGGGTGCGAGAGATGGTTGCGTCGCCAAACGCCTCCAGCCCATGCCGGTCGACATTCTCAAGCAGCGCGCAGACCAAGGCCGGAAGCGTGACTTTCTGCACATTCCACAACCGAGACAACTCCGCCGCGCGCAAAAGAACAGTTAAAGCCGCACGGGAGCAGGGCATATCCAAAGCCTTGCCGGTATGCAAATCCGCTCCCTCCGCATCCGGTGTGTCCAACTCCAGGATCTCGCGCAACGAATCGGCGATGGTGGCCGCCTTCAATCCTCTAAAGCTGCCCCGCAGCTTCTCGTCCAGGTAGCCATTCACCTGAGAAAGCGCGCCTAGCAGCAGATGCGACGGATGAATCGACGCACTGTCGATCATCTCCGCCATGCCCTGCGCCGAATCAAAAACGCCCAGACAGTCGCCGTCGAAACCGTTGCGCTGCAGTTCGGTCTGCTGGTTGTCCTTCAATTCCGCCTCGCTCATCTCAAAAACTCCTTACTCGCCATAAGCGGGAGCGCGCACGGATCGTCTCGCCGGCCCGGCTGACTCCTCCGTTTCAGGCTCACTTCGTCGCCATCCCGTTCTGCAGCGTGTAAACCAACACGACCTCGATGCGGCGATTTAGCTGCCGATCGCGATCCGTGTTCGCCAACGAGAGTGGCCTATATTGCGAGTACCCAGTCGCTGACATCAGCTTCGGATCCAGGCTGCTATTGTCCTGCAGAAATCGCACCACAGAGGTGGCGCGCTCGCTCGATAACTCCCAATTGCTGTCGAATTCCGCCGTGTGGATAGGCCGGTCGTCGGTGTGTCCTTCTACCTGGATCTGCGAATACGTACCGACCTTGGTGCTGAAAACATGCGCCATGTGAGAGAGGATCTCCTCTCCTGACTGCTTGAGTTTGGCTTGTCCGCTATCGAATAACACCTGGTCTGCGAACCGGTATCGCATCAACTGTCCGTCCTCCGCTACAGTGACATCCTTGCGTAACTCTGGCGGCAGCTCCTTCATCACTGCCAGCTCCATCTCCTTCTGCTCCTGACGAACGCGCACCAATTGCGCGCTTGTAATGGTCGAATACACTGCCTGTGCGAACAGGTACAAAAGCAGAACCACCAGCACGTTCATGGCTACATCGGTATAACTCGCCCACACTGGCACTTCGGGATCGTCAACTCCAAGCGTCGGTCTCATTAATTCACTCCACCCGCAGACATGACTTTCGACATGCCGTTTTTGTTCAGCCGTTCATCCAGCAGGATGTCTGAAACCGCTGTCATCACGGCACGATTCTGTTCAAGAATGGACTTGAGAGAGCCTTGGCTCTGCTCAAGCAGCGTGCCTAGTTCCTTCGTGTGTTTCTGGAGAATTTCATCCACGATTTTCCTACTGGCAGCTTCGTGGGCAGCGAGAGCCGCCTTCACTGCGTCGGAATTTGAAGACTTCACCGTCTCCGCGAGCTTCTTGAATTCTTCGTGATGGCTCAGAAGCGATTGCTGCAACTTCGCTGTGGTATCCGAGTTTTGTCGCACTACTTCGAGCCTTTCGAGCAGCAGGTCGGAGGAATGTTGTACAACCACGCCAACCCCCTCTACCGCGTCGCGCGTCGATTTCATCGTCTGCGTGAATTCCATCTGGTTTCCGGCCACCTGATTAATCGTGGCTGAGAAGGCTTCCACCGTGCTCGAAAGTTTGTCCAACGTCCCCTGAACGGCCGCCGTACCGGAAAAGTAATTTTGCGCTGCCGATTGCAGCTTTTCACCGAGTGACACCATGTCCTTGGACACTTCCGACAGAACGTTAGCAAACGCCTTGGTGGCGCTATCTGACTCAGGATCGACGCGCTCAAGGGCGCGCAGCAGCTCGCACGCGGTGAACTCTTCGATTGCCTGTAGAACGTGCGATTGGACGCGGCGCAATCCGTAGTTCATAAACGACATTACCAGCGCAGTCAGCAGGCCAGCGAGGGTGCACCCAAAAGCGGTCTTCATGCCCCCCATCGTGCCGCCTAATGCCTGGCTGAGGCGCCCCAGATCCTCGACTCCGCGAATGTCCGATGAGTTGCCGATGTTGAGCAGCGCAAGGCTGAGCCCGAAAACAGTGCCGAGAAGGCCAAGCAGCGTGAGTGTGGCGCCAATCTGCCGCGCCAGAGAACCATAAGAACCAACTCGTTCGCTGGTGACGAGTTGGAGAACATCGCGACTGCCCAGCCCTGATATGCGAAGTTGCAGCGCGCGTTTGATGCGATGCCCGAGCAAACTATCTTCGGGAACGTCAAGATACTCCCTAAGCGCATCCGGAGACTGGCTGGGTATCGTTGTCTGGTTTTCGGCAATCGCGGCGTGCAGCCTTTCGCTCGCATTCTTCACTAGCTGCCGTTCCTGCGACAACTTGCGGAAACTGCGCAGGATGTCGATACACCCAACGGCAAAAAGCACGAAAATTAGAAAATTTACGGCCATCCCGACGGGCTGCTGGCCGCCGAACATCAAATCCCAAAATGACATTCATCTCTCCTTTTTGCCCGACATTTTGAATTCAGAGACAACACTCCCTAGCGCTTGCCCGTCCCACTAACAAGCAGATCTGTGTCGCGATTTCACATGCCGCTTTCTACGAACCCGGTCGCTCTCTGGATCTCGTAGACGGTGTCCCGTGTTTCCCCAGCTTACGAACTCGAATCCCGTTCTGGATCAGGAATTCCCGCGATGCGCCACCGCCATCCATGCACCAGGCTTGGAAAAGGTGTTCATCTCCAATCGCGGCGGCACCCTCTGCGTCTGCGATGGCCTCAGCCTCACATAAAATCTTGAGGAGACTTGTGGAGAAGGAGGACCATCTCGGCACCGCAAGTGCAGTTCCCTTGGCGCCGTCGTTCAAGCGTACGTACAGCGCCTCCGCCAGCATCTCGGCGTCGCAGTTTTGCTTGCGAATCTCTTCAGCTACATATTCGCTCGCTGAGAGGAGTCCATAGAGAAGATGGCGGCGGCCGATCACTCCGTTCTTCAGCGTACTCGCCACGTCGAATGCTTCGTCGATAACCTTCTGTCCATCCTCGTTGAACCGCCCGGTATCCAGCGCGCCTCCCTCAAGAAAGAGCCTGCTCGCGAGCAGTCTGGGCGGCAAGCCGCGCTCAATTAACCACGCCCCTGCGGCTCCCCCACCGTTCTCGGCAAAGGCGCACACCAGATTGCTCTCTTCCACTCTGGCGCCTTTGGCTTCGGCGGATGCGAGGGCCCGGGTCAGAATGTCGTCGACGTTATCAGAGCACGGCACCGGCTTACCGGTCGGCTCGTAGACAGGAAGATCGGATTGATCTGCAGTGGGATTGGAGGACGATGAAATCACAACTCCGAGCCGTTGTAACTTGGCGGTTAGCAAGGCGTCTGGTCGTGTTGTCATGGCCTGGAATAACGGGACGGCGCTTACCCCCTTCAACCCGATGCGCGTCGCTTTCGCCACAGCGTGCAGAAGAATCTCCCAGACACGTTCACCGCAGTTCTCCGGATTTAAAACGCCTACACCCGCGACGGTCCGCAATGCCAAAGCTCTACCCCAGGGATCGAGATCCGATGGCTTGACATTCAGGCTGTTTAGGATTTTCCACGCGCCTCCAACCTCCTCCAGAGCAAAGCCACTCACGAGACCTAATTCCGTAGTCGCCGTTAGCCCACGGCTTAAACAAACCTCTTTCGCGCGGCGCAGAATATTCACGACGTTTGGACTCGGATCGTTGTCAACCTGATTCTCGCTCGTGGGCTCACTCCGGCCAACGCCAGATGTCTCCGTCTCGCCTGATTTCAGCGCCGCGCTGAACGCTCCTTCCAGGAGTTCCAACACACCGCATGCTTCCAACTTGTGACGCAGAAATGGATCCTCGCCCTCCACCAACGCTGCAAACAATATGGCGGTCGAGACTCCGCCAGCTACTGCACCGTAAGCTACTGCCTGGCGCAGAATCTTGATCGCTCCGGCATCGAACTCCGCCCGCTCGAAACCCGCCTTCCCGAGCCACGTGTCCAGCTCATCGCTCTGCAGCGAAAGAGAAAAGCGGGGATCGCCATACATAACAAAGCACGCCCAGGAGTGGCCGCAGTTCTCCATGTTCTTAACATGCAGCCTGGCTTGGCGCATCGCCTCGCCCGCCGGTATTCCGCGCAGAAAGTCGGAATAGAATCTCTTCGCGAAAGCCGCAGCGCCCCGGCTTGGGGTACTGAAGAGCGACCCAACCACCATTTGCGCGCCCGTCGAAAGAAACGCCTCTGTCAGACCCTGGACCACCGCACCCGAATTGCAACCATTCAGGAAGGCGATGGCCGGAGTGTGCACATGCGTCCGGATCGAGCTCGCGGTGAAAAAGCGGCTGTTGTGTAGAAGGAATCCGAATTCGCGAGATTCCTCCTCCCGTCCGATGTGACCCGAATAGTGAATTATGTCGTAGTGGCCAGAGTTCAGATGATGCAGGACATTCTCAAAACTGGCATCTTTACCGGCCAGGTAATCGCATGCAATCCCCTTGCCTTCCAGGCTCTCCTTCACCGCCGCCGCTTCTACCGCAGCCGTGGGCAGATCTTCGGTCGGATTGGCGATGATCAAGCATTGCCAGTTGCCATCTCTCTGTCCCGGGCGCCATTCCGGGCCGCGCGCGCGCAGGCTTCGCCCCATCTCGTATCGCAGTCCAAGAAAGTCGGTTCCGTTATGTAGCAATTCCCAAGGAACCTCCGGGACGTTTGTCGCGATCAGTAATGCTGTCTTCAAATCGCAAAGAGGATCGCGGATAAACCGAATCTCCTGCTGGCGGATAGGAAGAATCTCATTAAACAGGCCTTGGCAAGAAGCAATCAAGGGGTCCGTCCGCGTCACTTTCGATGCTGACTCTCCGGCCGCCCTAGCCTCGCCCGCAGCCTCCACCAGCGAGCGAATCCGCGCCGCCAGCGCATCCAGAATCTCGGCATGCACACGAACCTCCGCATACGGCATGCGCGCTAGGGATAGTTCGTCCACAGACTGCTGGATCAGCTCGAGGCTCATCGGGCCAGTTCCGTGGTGCAATGCGTTTAGTGTTGCAAGCGGCTTCAATTCATTACCCCCGTGGAAACCGGGTCTCGCAACCCGGAACTGAAAAACTTAAGCATCAAGGTTTCGGCTCCGAAGGAGCGAATAGAATCATGAACGCGCCTTTCTCCCTCGTAAACTCTGTCTCCCAAACTCCGTCTGCGCGGCGCGTGAAATCCAGCCTGAGCGGCGGCTGCTCGCCAGATGTATCGATCACCAGAATTCCCGGATTCAGCCGATTCGTCGGCCAGCTGTCAATCGTGACAACAACCCTGTTCCCTTCCAGCACGCTCACGCGAACATCGGGCCGCTCAACTGAGAGCACAGTTGCCGACCCACCCGTTTCACCCTGTTCAGCCGGTCCACGCGCCGCAGAAATCGGTTCGAACTGCAGTCCTCCCGGCACAACGAGGTCGCGCAAGGTCTCTGTAACGATCCGTGCGCCAGACGCAGATATGACCAGTTCCAGCGCCCCGTCCGCCGCCCGCACAATCTGTTTCCGCCACAAACTGAGCCTATTTCGCCATCCTGAATCTTCCTGTTCCATCGCTTGTGCCCGCGCCAGGCCGACAACAAGCGCTTCCCGTCGGATTGCTTCACCGTGCGACTCCGGAGTCCATGAATCCAAGTCGACCAATACCTCAAACACGGAGCGACTTTGCGCCACGCACAGCTCGCAGCCCGCAAAGTGCTCCTCGATCGCAAGCATCTGCGGTTCAGGCAGGCGAAGGCGGAAGTAATCCACCAGTTCTTCCTCGGTCGGGCATGCAGTTGACGCCCTTGAGGTGTCCATTGGATTCATATAGCCTCTCGCCCAGCAGCGATCTTGGTCCGCTGGCCCGCCATAGATTTCACAATCCGCCTCTCCACATTCACGCACCACTTGCGGATGTCATCGGTTTCGGGATTGGTCCGGAAGTAGTCGCACAGCCGGCCCTCGGAGATAGGAATCTCCCAAACAGCGCTCCCTTTGTACAAGACCTGTGTGCTCCCGTGCAGCGGATACGCACACAGCGCGACGGACATATCCTTGCGAAGGGGCTCAAACAATCGCTCGATCAGTTCCGGCCGCAAGAGCGAGCGTTCCCGCCATTGCTGCTCTAGCTCGAGCTCGAGTGCGGTCAGATGTGCTCCGCGGACCTCGTTGTCGGTACCGAGCTTCCGCGCGGAGAAAGTCGCGACAGCCATCCGCGCTGGCTTGTACCCCAACGTGCGGCAAAACAGGAACGTCATCCGCTCGTTCGGCGCACCAGCCTCCCGCCCCAGAGCGAGCGCAGTCAGGCGTTCCGCCAACCCAGACTCAAGCCTGGCCTCGGCCGCAGCCACAAGACGATCCTCGCCGGTGCTGTCTTGATCTGCAGGCTCGGGATGCTTCTCCGGATCGTAACCCTCGGTGAGTCCCGTCATATTTGCCGCATACTTCTCGGCCGCCCGGCGAAATGCAAACTGCCGCAGAAGCCCAAAGCATCCCTTGTCCGGATCGACTATCAAGATCTTTCGGTCCAGATCCTGGAAAGCGTCGTTCGCAACCTCGTCAGCGTCCTCTGGATTTCGGGTTATCCGGCGGGCAATCGATAGCAACCTAACCCGGTGTAGCGTGTACAAACACCCGAATGCCTCGTCATATGCCGGCCTATCGCCGCGCCTTCGCGCAGACTGACACTCGAAGATGAGCTGTAACTCCGTCACGCGATCCTCCGGCACAAATGACAGGCCATCCAGGGTATGGAAGGCATTACCCATATGGCGCAGCTTCGAAAACAATCGATGAAAAGAGCGTTAGAGGGCCCAAGCGCCGGCCTCTGAGAACGACGTGAACGGGAGGAGGGATGCGACTCGCCTGTTTGGAGAAGCCGGCACAATGATACCGCATACGATGATTGGAGCACCACCAGTCCGCAACAAGCGCGCTTCCCGGCCAACACAGGGCGAGCGAGAACTCCATCGACGCCCCCGCCCATCCCCGCAAGGCCCCCGGGGATGACGGTGTGGATTGCGGACCAGATACACATTTCAGTCCCTCGGCACGTCTAGGTGCAATAAAGTGGACCAGGGCATTCCTGCATATCGAATGCGTTTTGCCCTGATCGGGAGTTTTTCTTGCGTCGACGAATGGTGAAATCGCCCGACCGGTTACCGGCTATTAGTGCATTGCCGACGCGGTCTTGCTCTTGCCGCCGAATTGGAAGAACACACCCGCGGTGGCCGTAAGAACGTTTGTGTTTCCGTTGATACCGTCGAACGTATAAAAGTAGCGGTTATAGCGGAACTCCGGCCTAATGCCCCAGTTCTTCCCGAGGTAGAGATTCGCCCCACCACCGCCGCCGAAGTAGCCACCGTTTGAGCTGACGCCCACGCCACTCTCGCTCGCCGTCAGCCTTGCTCCGCCGCCCCCAAAGACGCCGTAAGGGACGACTCTGCCCTTGGACGCCAGGTTGAAGCGAACCGCCCCGCCGTAGCCGGACATCCCCATGTTGATCCCCTGGACCTGGGGCATGGAAAAGTGGTTGTATTCGCCGATCACGGTCACATATTCATTCAGGTTGGCGCCGCCGGAGAAACCCAGCGTGTATCGGTTAATCGAGGTTGTGTTGAAATTGTTGCCCTTGCCGATATAAGAGTAGCCGCCGTCGAAGGCCAGGTCTCCCGAATGAGGAGTAACCTGCGCGGGCGAACAGACCGCGCAAGCCGCGAGGAGCGCCACCAGACTGAAGCAACGCCCCAGGATACGAAGAGAAGCACGATGCGTCATGGTTTCCCTATCCTTTGGTTACAGCCGTTGCGAAGCGTTGAGTCGAGTAACAGTGTGAGCGACCGGAGAAGAACAATTCCGATCACAACTGTCATGCGCGTTGTTCTGCGCTAACGGATTGATGGGCAAAGGTCTCCAAGCGCGCCTCTCAGCTCGAATCAGCTAAAATCACTGATTCCACCACTGAGTTGCCCTTCTTGCTGAAGACCTCATTTCTAAATGCCAGGCGCACCCCCTTTTCCTGATGGCTCTGAATCAGCCCCGGATCGTGACCTGATACAACCAATGCCTTGCGCAGCGAATGAATCAGGTTGTTCACGTATTGCGGCCGGATCTTTCTCCGCATCCGTCCCTCCAGAAAGCGGATCACCTCGCCTCGCGAACGCCAGGGCGCCGACGCTTGTCCTCCTTGATTCGCCTCGGCGGGCCCAGCGAGAAACATGAACAGCCCAGCAAGACGCGGACTCAGGTGAAATGCAGGCCCCGAGTTGATTTCCATTTCAATCGACTCGTTCGGATTCTTCTGGATGGCAAGATGGTGAATCGTCGACCCGGGTCGGTCCGCGATCCAGGCTCGCGCAGCGGAGTCGCCGTCTGCGCGGGAGATCAAAACCGTCAGCTCCATTTCCAGGCGGTCGAGGCGGTCGATTTGCGCCGAGAGATTGCTTCGGATCAATCGAGCGCCGCGTAGCAGAGACCGCAGAGATGTTGCGAGATTGACGTTTGATAGAGCTTGCTTCGATTCGTCCGTTGAATCCATCGAACCTCTCCCGCCAACATCGGAGAATGCGAGCGCCAGAAGCGCCCCGTATCCGCCGCAAAAAGTCTGTCAGACACCAACTCACGAATGACAGACCGAAGACACGTTTCAATCTCCCGAAACGGTGGCGCGGCCAGTCAACCGAGACGGCTCATCGGAAGAGGTTAGAGAAAGCGAGGTCTCCTCACTCGAAGGCGACTTCCGCGACATAACGCCGAGAACGATCACCGCGCCAAGATCGCAGAGGAACCCCAGAACCCGCCCATCAGCAACCGAGCCGCCAGAGGCACCAATGGCCACCCCGCCGAGAAACGCAACCAAGAAGGCACCGGCAAGGGGAAGAAGCGCACGGGCACCCCATCCGTTTTTCCATGCCGCGATAGTCAGAGCGATTTCGAGAATCAGTAACATTTGCTTCTCCTTTCACCCTGTCAAGCGGCATCAGGAAAAGATTCTCGCCAAACATTTTTCTTTGAATTTCAAAACAATGGATTTTCGGCGGACGGCGGCATACATCCGCGCTCACTACTAAATGGTGCGAATGAGGGGGACGTTACAAGAAGAGGGATAGATTTTCCGGTTTTGCGGATCAAAGGCTCAATGCCGTTGCTTTCGCGCCTTAACCGAGATATGTCTAGTTCGCTTTATCCGAGATATCTAAGTTTGGTCTGTCTTGATCGAATTCAAAACAACTCGCACGATCCGGGTTCACAAAGAACATTCAGCGAGAAAACATTCGAAGCCCTGCTTACCTAACCAGTTCGGGTTGTAGGTTTGCATCCCGCTCCCGAACTAGGGAAGGAGGTGAGTCGAATGAACGAACTGATTCAGTTGTTCGTCTCCGCTTTGGACATCATCTGGGGCCAGGACTAAACAGGCGGCGTGCGCGCCGCGACCCCGGCTCTCATTCAACGCGGAAGTAGTAGGTGGCGCGCTCCGGCATGTCGGTGCCGGAGTCGCCGCCGAAGAGCGTGAGAGTATAGTCGCCCGGCGTCAAAACTGACGCCGGCACTGCAGTGACAACGAGGCGGTCTCGCGAACTGGCGGGACCGCTCCAACTTTCGGGATGTTCGACTGTTCCCAGACTCACTCGCCAATTGCGATAGTCCGACGGGTGCTCCTGCTGGAGTTGGAATTCGATTGTTCGCGCGCCGGCGGGCAACACGATTTGTCTTCCCGACCCGGATCGCGTGAGGCCAGCCTCGAGCACGAAGGAGGCATCGGCTCCGATGTGTGGCCTTTCTGGATGCTTCCGTGACGGCAACAAGACCACGAGCAGCAAGGCCGCGGCCGCCAGTGCGGAGACAAGGAGGTATCTGGTTCGCATGGACACCAGCCGCGGGCGAGGCTGGGCTCGCGCCGCGCGCGGGATTGAGCTGAGAAACGCGTAAGCGGCTTCGAGCCTCGCCCGGCGTGCCGGCGTTTCGCTGTAGGTCTTCTCAATGCGAGCGCGAGTCCCGGCGGAGAGCCCGCCGCGCGCGTATTCGACCAAGAGGTCGTCTTCGATCGCCATTGCCGTCTCAGCAAACGACGGCTCCGCTGCGAATCGGGCATCGAGTGCATCGCGATCCCCGGCGTTGAGATCGCCTAGCAGGTACGCGATTACTCGTGCTTCTTCGTCGGACATTTCCATTGTGGCATTCGTCCTCTCATGTCTGAACATGGCGGAAACCTCGAACGCGTTTCGTTTTTATTTGCCACGCGACGGTGGCCTGCTGTTCGAGCTTCTGCCGGAGGCGATGAATTCTCAGGCGAAGCGCGCCCGGCTCGACTCCATTGCGGTCTCCCCATTCGGCGCCCCGTCCTTCCGCGTAAGCTATCAACATTTCCTTCTCCTTCGGGGGTAGTGCATCCTGACATTCGCGGAGAAAAATGGACTGTTCAGCACGATTGAGCCGGCGAAACTCTGATTCGGATACAGGAAAATCCCAACCCTCTATGCTGACTTCCCGCGGCGGTTTCCATTTTTCCCGCAGGACGTTGTAAGCGATTCCCCAAAAGTATCCTCGGGGATCGCCGACGGTAATCGACGCACCTTCCTTCAATCTGCGGAATCCCCGGAGCAGTGTTTCCTGGGCCATGTCTTCTGGCTCTAAACAACGATTCCATTCGAAGTAACGCACAAGTCCGCGAGACAACTCCAAGTACTTTTCAGAGGCCGCCGTGGGATCGCTGTCGAGGAGCCTCAGCCACTCGTTAGAGGCCAGAGTTTCGGTCTTCTGCGAATCGCCCATCAGCGCCAATCTCCAATGAGGGTCCAGGCGGCCCAGTCCACCCTTTTCCATCGGCCTTCTGAGGCCATGGCCATTTCGGCCTTACGCAACGCCGCGGCAGGCCGCATTTTCTCCCTCAATAGAGCATTGTAAAAAAGACGCATGAGTTCCGCGCTGGACTCGTCATCCACATCCCACAAACTGACCAGTACCGAAGAAGCGCCGCTTCTAAGGAATGCGTGTGAAAGACCGACTGTCCCTTCGCCAGGTATATCTTCGCCGAGGCCGGTCTTGCAACCCGCAAGCGTGACCAACTCCGCACGCAGATGGAGTTGCGAGATGTCATATGCGAACAAAAAGCCGTCGCTCGGCTTGCCATCGCGGTCTACCAACGAAAGTACTAGTTTGGCAAGTTCTGGTCGCGACTGCTGGGCAACTGCGTGAGTTCCGATATGGATGATTCGATAGGAGTTCAGTCGCCCGGAGATAAACAGTTCACGATTTGCGTCAAAATCTACTGCGCGCAGGTTGGTCTTTTCGGACCGTAAAGCGAGCAAATTGTCCGCTTCAGTCCGTGAATTGGGAAGCCGCGCAAACTCCACCTTCGTGCCTCGGATCGGGTTTCGATTTCTCTGGTCACCGGCATCGAATACCGGATCAGCCACAACCGCAATGTCGTTCGGAGCCGGCTTCCTGCTTTTGACCCGCAGGCGGATCTTCGCGAGCACAGAGGCGGATGGCGCTGAAACAATTTCATGTTCCACTGCGAGCGGATTGTGCGAGATCGGGTCGGGCAAGGCAGCAAACGGAGTGTGCAGCAAAGCATCTTCGGCCACGATTACAAGGCGCTTGCCTTTCATCTTCTTGGCGGCCTGTCCGAGAATCATGTTGCTGAATCTGATTCCTGCATCTTGAGGAGGCTGTGTCGTCAGTCTGGCTTTTGAGCCACTTACCGACTTATAGAATCCCGCCGCGGCATGCTCAACAGCCTTTCTTCCGGGTAACCGATAGGTGCTCATCGACTCCGAAGTCACTAGCCACAGAATGCTTTGGCGTTCTCCAAGCGCGAATTCCATCAGCACAGTCTCAGGATCGAGAACCTGTCGCTGAATTGCCTCCACCGTCATTGTTTGCGGCGATCGAAGCCCTGATCCATCGGCAGAGGAGGACGCGGACTCAAGATCATGGAACTCATCCAGAAGCTCGTCGATTCGCCGATTGACTGCAGGAAGATCGGGCGGGTCGCCTTGTTGGTCCAGATTAGACAGACGCGTGGACCAAAAGTTCAATTCGGCAGTTACACGGCTGAGGCGCCCGTCTGAAATCGAGGAGACTCGCCGGCCCGAACCATACTCAATCTCGTCCAGTAGTGCTCGCGACCGAGCCCGCTCGGCAATCCCGAATGCAAGCGCCGAATAGCCTTGGTGTGCATTGCGGGCGTCCATCTCCATGTAAAGCTCGATAGCAAATGCGAAATACTCCTCCTTTGATGACAGGTAAGTCATGCGGGCATTTGGACCCGACGCAAGGACTCTCACCGAATCGGTCAGGTTGAGCGCTCGATCGATGTGCTCACAAGCATTAACAAAATCGCCAACTTGGCTTTCAACCCTGGCCAATTGAAAGAGGGTTTCGGCCTCGCCATCTCGCTCCCCCAACGCGTGACGAAGCTCCAGAGCCTGCTTCAGATGCTCTGTCGCGCGGTCCGTGTTTCCGCTACGGCCCTCGGCCACTCCGATTCTATGGAGCGAATCGGCTTTTCCGGAGCGGTTTGCGAGCGAATCGTACAACTGCAGCGCTCGGTTGTATGACTCCAGGGCCGGGCCGGTTCTGCCCTCGGCCAACTCAACATCTCCAAGGATATTTAACGTGTCGGATTCCAAGCGAGTATCTTTGGTGTCTCTAGCCGCCGCCAAAGCCCTTTGCGTGAATTCCGCAGCCTGTTGCCGGTGGCCGGTGGCCAACAGTATCCGACCGGTGTGCAACATCGCGCGTCCTTCGCCTGCCCTGTTGCCCGATTGGCGAAAAAGTTCAGCCGCGCGGCTCAGAGAGGTCAGGGCTTGCCGGTCTTCAGCCAAGGCATGTTGAACGACACCGAGATTGCTAAGCACGATTGCCTCGTGAGCCTTGTCACCCAAATGCACCAAAATAGGCAACGCTTCCTGGTAACACCGTGCAGATTCTGCGTAGGAACCTGTCTCGCGGTTCAGGATTCCCAGGTTGCTGAGGGCGGCGGCTTCTCCGTAGCTGTGGCCGAGACTCTTCCAGATGTCCCTCGCTTGGTTCAAGTGAGACGCGGCGTCCGTGAACGATCCGGCGCGCCATTCGGCCATGGCGAGATTATTCAATCCTTCGCCTTCGAGCCAGCGCGAGTTGGATTCGTGGGCCGCGGCAAGGCCGCTTAGATACCAACTCGGCGCCTGATCGATTTCGTTCAAGAAATAGTAGATGCCCCCTCGCTGAATCATCGCGGCCGATTCCGCGGCCTCATCCCCAAGTTTGCGCCACAGCGCCAGCGCCACGTCATTCCGTTCCAGCGCCTGGCGAAGATTTGGCTGGCCGCCCTTTCTCACCAGGCGCCGGGCATCTGTGGCAGCCAGTTGAGCGTCCGCGCGCATCGAGTCATCCTGACGCTCCGTTCGTATGGCAATCAGCCTTAGTTCGTAATGTGCCCTTGCAACGGAACCATCGGTGAGTTTCACTTGCACGTGATACCGGCCCGCCTTTACTGCATGAATCAAAAGCGGTTCGGGGCCACTTTCTCTGGCATCGACTTCAAAGGCCTCCCCTTCGGGCGGCGATACTACCAGCGCAAAATCGTGTCCGCCCTGTTGCAGCTGGATTTCGGCCGAAGAAGCTGCGTCGAGGTCGAGGAAATACGTGTCGCTCAGACCAAATTGAATGATTCCTTCCACGGGCACACCAGGGTGCAGTTCGCGCGCGGTAACATCCTGTTGCGCAAACAATGGCACCGCGAACACCAGAGGAATCAGCAGAATCGCAGGGGACACAGAGGCCCATTGTAGGTTCACCCGCTTGGAATTCCAAGAAGGGTCCTCCGCATTTGTGCTCCGTCGCAAACCATCTCCCAATCCCTTGCAGTTTGAGGTTCCTGGGGACGTGGGCGTCTTCCGGGGGCGTCCTCGTGGGCGAGTCGGTCTCGACTCTGGAATTGTCGAAGCCCAAAACATTTATGCCGGTAGGTAACGTTATCTGACGTTTCACCATTAAATGGTAGGCGCGGCTCTTCGGGCCTGCTCGTTGAGTTGGTCGCATCTGGCTCCGGGATCGGTCGTTTAACGACTCTCGGACTCGAAATGTTGGGTGGGGTGCATTTGGGCCCGGCGAAGGGTTGGGGCGGACGGGCGGGTCTTCCCGCGGTTTGGCCTGCTGTTTAGGGGGCCATTCTACTGGGTTCGCCGCCCGCTCTCTCTCGCCTTTCCAACGGCCGAAGTGAACTACCGTCGTATACCGCCTCAATCGTGATCGGTGGGTGTATTGCCGTGTTGATAGGAGGGTGATGCTTTATGCAAAGAATTGTGCGGACCTTAGTCTCGTTTGGTTTATCCAGCTTGCTGGTTGTCTTGTCTCTCGTGTCGCCCGCCTATGCGGGAACAAAGTTTGCGGATTACCCGCAACGCAAGGCAAGCGAATGTACGATCAAGGTCAATAAGTTAGGTCTGGTCGTTGGGATTCAACCAGTCGAAGATCAGAATGACCAGAAGACCTACTTCAACACGGATCTAACCAAGAAAGGCTTCATCCCCGTTTACGTCGTGATTGAAAACCAGTCGAGCACGGATAGTTTTCTGTTCGACAAGGCGGGCGTGAAGGTTGGTGTCGGAACAGCAGCAGGCTCCGGACCCGATGCGAACTCCAAGTCAGTTGAAACACTCCAAGTCGTAAGCGCCTTAGCTATTTCTCCCGTTGGCATCATCATCGGCGCCAAACTCGCCAAGGATGAAGCTCTGGTTCAAACGAACCTTCTCAAAAAAGAAGTGCAGAGCAAGACCCTCTCGCCGGCGTCGTCGACATCAGGTTTTCTTTACCTTCCTGTGCCGAAGGCCGGTCCTCGGCAGCCAATCCACCTCATGATATCCATCACCCGATCCGGCGATGACGAACCGTTCAGCCTGGATTTCAATTTCTAGGAGGGCAACCATGCCTAAGCTTCCAGTTTCTCGTTTTGCCTCGGCGCTATTGCTTGCGATGGTCTTGCTCGCGGTATGCACACCAGGTCGCGGCCAAGTGGCCTCTCCGACAGATCAAAAGCTCAATCTGAACGTGGCTGTGGTCGTCGATCCCGACTTCTGCACCACTAAGTTGAAGAAGAACCACGAAACATTCGAGGTCGGAAGGGCCGCTTGCGATGTTTTCAAATCGGCACTTGAGCAAGGCTTCTCCACCGTGACCAGCGTGGCCACCGAGAAGGACGCCGTTGTGGCACAAGCGATCTTGGTGCCCAGGTTCGTTGACGTCAGCGCGACCAAGACGATGGGGGCGTTTTCCACTCGCGAGTTGACTGTCTTGTTGGAATGGACGGTCAAAGACAAATCGGGCCGGACGGTTTGGATCGAGACAATCCAGGGATCCGGTAAGAATCACATGGGCAATAGCTTCACCTACAAGAAGGATTTGAAAGAAATCATTGAATACGCGGTCCAAGATCTGGCCCAGAAATCGGTCGTCGCAATGGATTCGTCGCCGGAACTGCGAAAACTGGAACAGAAAATCGTCTTGGCGCGTTGACCCGTACGCGAAGCCTGACGCGACCTCACCGACCTCAGCGGTCGCAATAGTCCTCTCGATGGTCCTCCAATCCTCAGATGAGCAGGCTTTATCAATGAACGGCTGAACACGTCGTGCGTATCGCGTCGTTAACGCAACGCACGCCTAAACATTCAAGTATTGGAGAGCAGAACCCATAGGTGGCCCATTTGGGCTAATAATATTATACGCAGGAGTCTACTACTTCATGGCGCGCTGATCCTCGGCTCTTTCCAGCAAAATATGCGACCTGGACAGCGAAACAGTTCAGATCGACGGGTTGGTGCCCTGGTCTCGACTGAGTTTGTATCCAGTTGAGGGTGAGGGTGCCAAGTGTCTCGCGAGACCCGGGGCACCCAGACGTGCTGGTTCGGTCAGAGTTCTCCGAGAACCGAGCCACACCAGAAGCAGCAGTTGCGCACGCACATCCGGAATCTATGCGGCACAGCGGCTCCCAAGATCATTCTCTGCCGCGACTGGAGATGCTTCGACGCGACATACGACGTGCGAGAGCATTCATGCCCCGACAAGAATCTGACGGTCCGTTGGCGCAAATAGCTTGCCCGGTTCGGGTTCCAAGTCCAGATACGTAGCCTTTCCGAATGACAAAAACGAAATGTTCGATTGGCTCTTTTTCTCAAGTAAAATCGAACCGTGCTCCAACAAGATCCGACGTGACGGGTGGTCCCATCCCATCGCTCCCTTCCATTGCTCTTAAGTTCTGGCCGCCCAAGCCGAGCCTAACTCGTGAGTCCGAAATATCGGGATGTGCCTAACGCCTTTCTCATCGAGGAATTGGGCATCAGAACCACTCATGCCGGCCTTTGCGGTAGGAACAAATAACTCTTTCGGAATGTCATTCTGCTCCATTGCGCAAGCTCCTCTCGATTTGCAAACCTAGTCAATCCAATGATAGCGCGCCCAAATAGCAGAAGCCTGTGTGAGAGATTCGGGTTCTCGGTGAAGGATAACGTCCACCTCCCGCAGTACGCGACAGGTAGACCAGTTCAGATCTTCGCGCGTCAACTGTGCGTGCGAGATGATCCTGTCTTATCCGTGTTTCCGGTTGACGGTTTCTACATGCGGCCTCACACCCAGGACTCACTCTGCTATTGTCACTAGAATTCCTCTGCACCTCGACACATCAACGCACCACGCTAGCGCTGGCAACAGAATTCGTGAATAGTTCCTGAGGCAATTCTTGCGATCCCCCCAAAGCAGGTGGGGCGTATCCGATCGGCAGCAAGAAGGCGGAGATCGCCGTTGCCTGTGTGTCTTCACCACCCGTTGTGATATCGGCGGTCCAACTGCCATCGCAGTTTATCGAGGTATCGGGATCGGCGAAGGTCGGCTTCGTCCACCAACCGCCATTCACCTTTATATAAACCGCGACAAAGTAATCGACCGGAGCCACGTGCTCCACTCGCCCTTCCAGGCTGTCCGTAGAACCGATGGGCGGTACCTTAGTGAACTGAAGTGACGGCGTTCCAGGGCCGTCTGTCACAGAGCCACACGACGGACCCGCGTCACATCCAAGCATCGATCCCAGCACGAACACGGTAAATAGACCCGATACGATTCTCATTCCTGTCCTCCTCGCTCAATCCGAGCCGCCCGAGTTTTCAGTTCATTCCTATCTGCGCCGCCCAGTCAGATTTCTCGCGAAAATTGAGATCGATTTGCCACTGGCCGATAGGTTCCGGTTTGGGGGCGTGGCGGCGGAAATCGGGGATTTGGCTGACTCAGCACCGATGCGTGAGTTGGCTGAGGAAGTGCTCGGAGAAAGGGCTTTCGCCCTCCGTGGCATCCTCTTCGACAAAATCCCAGAGGCGAATTGGAAGGTTCCTTGGCATCAGGATGTCACGATCACAGTGCGCGCGAGGGAGGATGTCGAGGGATTCGGGCCGTGGTCCACGAAAGCGGGCGTTCTTCATGTTCAGCCACCCGCACAAATCTTGAAGAGGATGATTTCGATCCGACTTCATCTTGATGCCTGTGATGAATTCAATGGCGCCTTGCACGTGATTCTGGATCACATCGCGCAGGTCGCATTGCAGAGGGAGAGATTCCTTCGATTCTTGCGAAATCGCGGGCTTGCACATGTACTGTTGGTAGGGGTGGTGCAATGTTGATGCGACCACTCCTGCTCCATGCATCATCTCCTTCACATGCACCCGCTCATCGCCGCGTAATCCATTTGGACTTCGCCTGCGAAGGATTGCCATTCCCTCTGAAATGGCTGTCGGAGCCTGACACTTCCACTTTGCCTGAGACTCCTGGGGTAACGATCGGCTAGCCCAAGTTCGTCATGACTCGGGTCAGGGATTCGCTAAGTGATTTGGAATCAGATCAGGCAGTGGCGAAGTCTGCACTACATTCCTGATCGAGATGGAGGCGGTCGGGGATGGAGATGTGG
>Ga0335074_10001288_pt1 | contig 34148 bp, 26 predicted proteins | sample Lox_Sample_23_FD_206715 | JGI IMG/M metagenome (GOLD analysis project Ga0335074, IMG submission 206715) | Soil microbial communities from Loxahatchee National Wildlife Refuge, Florida, United States - Lox_Sample_2.3 | ecosystem: Environmental > Terrestrial > Soil > Wetlands | place: USA... | reverse complement strand
AAATCCTCCGCCGCAGCTTGCGCTCCCATGCGGCTATAAACAAACCCGGCGAGATCGGAAATGTAGTGGTCGCGGAAGAAGCCGCTCATTTCGCCGCCGTTGCGGCGGAAACGCCACGGCGTATAGAGATCCGGGCCGTTCTCCGGATAACCACTCGCGTTGCGCCAGAAGCCGATGTTTTTGGTCCGCCCCAGTACGCCTTCATCCGTCGCGAACCATTTGAAGCCCAGCTCCATGGCGATTTCCAGCGCGCGGTCAGAAACCGACCCTTCCGACGGCCACAGTCCCGCGGGCTTATGGCCGAAAACGCGTTCGTGATAGTCGCGCGCGCGGAGAAGCTGTTCGCGCGCGTCTTCCGGATAACGAAAAGGCGGTACCGGACGAGGCGTGTGAGGGTTCGCGACGGAAGCGATGTCGCTATCGCACAAAAGCGGGAGAATCGGATGGTAGTAAGGCGTGGTCGAAATCTCGATCTGGCCGCGCGCCGCAGCCAACCTATATTCCGGCAGGACGGCAGCGAGCAGTTCCTGTTGCTTTTCGAGCAGCGTGACTTTGTCCTCTTCGCTGAAGTCGCAACCCTTGTCCGAAAGACCGCGGACAGCCGGATCTTTCTGCAAATACTCTTCGTCCATCCAGGCCAGTTGCGACAGCACCTGGAGGTCGCGCCAGTCTCCCGCGCTCCAGTGCGCCGCGGAGGCCTCGACGCCGCCCGACTGCAATCGTGAACGCAACTCGCCAAATCGCGGCCAGCGTTGCAGGAAAAGGTCGTTGACCTGAAAGGCGCGTTCCAGGGCCGCTCTTTTTTGGTCCATGGTCAGCGATGAGGCGTCGGCAAAGGCGATGTCGAACCACGGCTCCTTGAACTGGCCGCTCGCATATTCTTCAATCTGCTCTGCCAGCAAAGGCACGAAATTGAAGGTGGCGTGAACGCTGGGGAATTCCTCCATAATCTTCACCATTCCCCAGTAGTCCTTGAGGGCGTGCAGCCGCGTCCACGGCAAACGATATTCGCCGGTGACCGGATCCTTATACTGCGGCTGGTGCATGTGCCAAAGAATTGTCAGGTGAACCCGGCTCAATCGCTCCCCTCTTCTCCACCACCGAACATATCGTTGCCCCCGGCTATCAATTCAGCGGAACCAAGCGCTCGCTTTCGCTGCTGCGTTTAATGCTGCAGTGCTAAAATCGCATTATTCCATGCGTTTGCTCGATAAATACATCGGCCGAGAAGTGGCCACGCATTCGTTGCTAGGCTTGGCCGTCTTCACCTCAGTGCTTTACGTGCCTGAGCTGGTCCGCCTGATGGACGTGATTGTGCGGCACAGCGGCGGCCTCTTTACAATCATCCTGCTCGTCGTCTGCTCGCTGGCGCCCGTTTTTGTATTCACGGTGCCGATGTCGGTCCTGGTTGGCGTGCTGATCGGCCTTGGCCGGCTTTCCGCAGACAGCGAAATCGTCGCCTTGCACGCTTGCGGGATCAGCCTGCGCCGGCTGCTGCGGCCGATCGGTTTCGTCGCGCTTGCAGCGGCTGCGATCACCTCATTAATGACCTTCTGGCTGAGCCCCGTAGCGTATCGCGAAATCAACCGTCTGGAAACGCGATTGATCGCATCGCAGGCGCCTTACGCGATACAGCCGCGCGTTTTCGACGAACGCTTTCCGCACTTCGTATTATACGTGCAAGAAGTGGTGGGCAGCGCAGCTCGCTGGAACGGCGTGTTCCTCGCAGCCACCGATCCCCCGTCGATCACGGTGGCGCAATCGGCGCAGATTCTTGAAGGCCCCGGCCCGAATGAACTGCAACTGCACCTTGGCGCCGGACGAACCGACCAATACGATCCGCGCCATCCCGCCAATTATGACGTGACCGATTTCAGTGCGAGCGATCTTTCGATCAATCTTTCGTCCGTGGTCGCATCTCGCAACATCGGCCCCGTACCGGCCGAAGAATCCACGTCCAAACTTCTGCGCGATAATGGCCCCGATTGGCTGGAAGCCCGTGTCGAGTTTCAGCGCCGGCTGGCGTTCCCGTTCGCGGCCCTTGTATTTGCGTTTCTCGGTGTGCCGATCGGCGTCCGCCCGCGCCGCGGAGGCCGCGCCGCCGGTCTAATCCTCACGATCACGCTGATCGGTTGCTATTACCTGATCTACGTTTACGGCTACGAAATGGCGAAACAGGGAAAACTTTCGCCATTTCTCGGGGTTTGGGTTGCAAACATCGTCGCTGCAATTTTCGGTTTTCTGTTCCTGCGCCGGATTGAGACCGTCCGGAAGCCCAACCAGATCGCCGAGTGGTTCGAATTGCAATGGTTTCGCTTCCGGAGACGCCGCAACGCAGACGCGCGGGCGAAGGCGAGCGCGGCGAGTGGCTCAGGCAACGGCGCCGCAGGGCTTAGCGTAGTTCCAGCAGGCGGCTACGTGGTTCGGCGCTCGACGCGTATCCACAATGCGATTGGTTTTCCGCTGCTCGTCGACACCTATCTCCTCGAGCGATTCTTCTATTATTTCTTCGGCCTGCTTGCGGGCTTCGTCTTGATTTCGGACGCGTTCACGCTCTTCGACCTGCTGGCGGACATCTCTAAAAATCACATTTCGGCGTTCGTCGTCGCAGATTATTTCCGTTTTTTGATTCCTTACATGGTTTACGAACTCGCGCCGCTCGCCGCGCTCGTCGCTACGTTGATGACGCTGGCGATCCTCGCGAAAAACAACGAAGTCGTCGCCTTCAAGGCCAGCGGCGTGAGCCTCTATCGCCTGATTCTGCCGCTCGCTCTCGCCGGTATCCTCGTCTCCGGCGGAATGTTTACGCTGAGCGAGACATATTTGCCCTACGCCAACACACGGCAAAACGCGCTTCGCAGCGAAATCAAGGGCCGGCCCCCGCAAACGTTCAGCCAGCCCAGCCAACAGTGGATCTTCGGCCAAAACTCGAAGATTTTTAACTACGGGCTCTACGATCCGAACTTGAAGCTTCTGGGCGACCTCACGATTCTGGAACTCGATCCCAAGACGTTCTCGCTTCGCCGACGCGTCTATGCCGAACGCGCCACTTGGGACGATGTGCAAAATACGTGGGTGCTTACCGGAGGATGGATTCGCGATTTCGGCGGCGGAAAAGTGTCCGACTACAACACGTTCAAAGCGACTTCTCTCGCCGAATTCACCGAGCGCCCGAGCTATTTCGAGCAAAAAATCAGCACGGCGGATCAGATGAACTGGCGCCAGCTGGGCGCATACATCAACAAGCTGAGCCAGGCGGGGTTTGACACGTCGCGGCTGCGCGTTCAATGGTACGAGAAATTCTCATACCCTCTTATTGCCGCGATTGTCGTCTTGCTTGGCGCGCCATTCGCATTTCTCGTGGGGACGCGTGGGGCGGTGAGCGGGCTCGCGGTAGCGGTGGGCATCAGTATTTTTTACTGGGCCGCTTCGGCGTTGCTCGAGTCGATGGGAACGGCGGGCCTTTTGCCGGCCCTGCTTGCGGGATGGTCCGCGGACGCCATGTTTGCGTTCCTCGCCGTCTACTTTTCGCTTCGCATGCCGACGTAGAAGCGGTAAATCACCGGGGTTTCGCGGCTCGGGTTTGCACCGGCTCGTTCTGGCTGGCGGGAATCTCCGACACGAATTTCGCCAGCGGCTCGCGCGCCTCCGGCGAGAGGATCATCACCAGACGGTCTTGCGCTTCCAAAAGAGTATCCGGATGCGGCAACAGCACGTGCTCGCGGCGTCTGATCGCGATCACTTCGAACTCATGCCCGGAGAGGTCGCGATACAGCGTGCTGAGCTTTTTCCCCACCAACGGGCTATCGTCGTTCACGAGGCTCATCGTCAATTCCTGGTGGCCGGGCAAATCGAAGCGGACGCGCGCCCTCAACATCCGCAGCAAATCCAGATGGCCCAACTGATCGGTGAGCTGCGGAGCGTCGCGTTTTCCGAGCAGACTCATCGCAGTTTGTATTTCCTGCAGGTAATGCGCGGGCGAATCTTCGGGTGTGGGGACTTGCCCTTCATACAAGCTGGGATACTTCGTGAACGACGAAAGCGACCTCTGCAGCATGTAACTGATCATCACCGCAAGCCCGGCGGGAATCAGCAAGTGGTAGCCGCCTGCCATCTCCGTGACCATCAACATCGTCGCAATGGGCACGCGGGCCGCGCCGCCAAACACGGCCGCCATGCCCACTACGGCGAAAATCGAAGACGGCTGATGCAGCACAGCCGCCATTCCCCCGCCCAGCATCGCGCCCACAAAAAGCGACGGGGCGAACACGCCGCCCGACCCGCCTGAAGACACCGTCAGGGCGAACGCGGCCATTTTCGCGAAAATCAGGATCAGCATAAGCTTCAGGATTATCTTTCCGTCGATCGCCTCCTGAATCCAGCCGTAGCCTCCGCCGAGCACTTGCGGCAGCCACAGCGCGATCACTCCCACGCAAAGACCGCCGAGAGCGGGCCTGCTCCATAGAGGCATCGGCAGCGCTCGAAAAAAGTCGCGCGTGCGATAAAAGACCTCCGGCAACATGGTTGCTATCACTCCCGCCGCAACTCCCAGCGCAGCGTACGCTGCGTAGCTCGAAAGCGCGGGTGTTGGAACCGCAGCCACTTTGAATAGCGGGCTGAATCCTACAAACGCGCCGTTCACGGTGTACGCGACCGCGGAGGAAAGCATCGTGTACAGCAGCGCGTTGGTCTCGAACTCCATGTTTCCGTAAAGCACTTCGATCGCGAATACGCCGGTTCCCATCGGCGTGCGAAAAATGGCGGCGAGTCCTGCGGCCATTCCAGCCAGCACGAGAACACGGCGCTCCTGGTCGGTGCGGTGGACAAGCCTTGCGTAGATCGAGCCGAGGCCGGCCGTGATCAGCGCGATGGGACCTTCGCGGCCGGCGGACCCTCCCGAACCGATCGTGATGGCCGACGCGATCATTTTGATCGGAGATACTCGGGCGCGGATTTGCCCGTCACTGCGATGAAATGCGTTGACGACGGTGTCGGTGCCGTGTCCCTCCGCTTCGGGCGCAAAGTGATAAACGAGAAAGCCGGAAATCACTCCGCCCAGCGTGGTGACCAGGGGGATTAGCCAGAGTCCGTGATGACCAATGGTCTGTAGGAGTGGTCCAGATTCGATCTGAGGAGGAATGTAGCCCGCAATATCGAAAAGGAGAAGATGCGTGGCCATCCGCAGGAGCCACATAAAAGCTTGCGCGGCCAGCGCACCAATCACGCCCAAGAAAGCGGATTCCAGCAGCAGTCGCGGTTCACCCTCGCGAATCACGGTTGCGTCCCTGCGCGAGAATTGCGATTAGTGATGCGAGGTTGGACCGTTTGAGAGCGCCACAAAGAGAAGGGGTTCAGTTCGCACATGATTCTGAGCACGAGCGCGTCCGCATTCCTGCTCTCGCTAGGATAGCCAAGGAAGGCCGCCGGCCGCTATACGCAAAATCCCCTAGCGGCCGCGCCCGGCGAAGATTCACAGCTGCGGCGCGCAGACGTTGTTGGTGACTCTACTCTCGAGGGTGGCGACGTTGATTGATTCTTTATTTCACGCATGTGAATGCCGAGGAAAGAGCCTCGATTTTTTTTAAATTGTTCCACTGCGCCGCCGAATCACTCGCAATCTGCATTACAATAGTTGACGGGGAAGATGTCCGCTGACACTACAACCAGCTCCTCCAGCTCGACCTCCGAGGCGGCGCCAGCTTCTATTTGCCCTGAATGCGGGATGCGGTTGCCGGCCGCCGGAGCGGCGTGCCCTCGCTGCGCAGCCGATCTCGTCTCGTGGCGGGCTTCGCGAACGCTCGTGCTCACGCTTTGTGCTTTGCTGCTGGTCCCGATGTTCACTACGACAGGGGTGATCGTCCGCCTTTTTCACGATAAACAAGCCAAAATCGCCGTCGATTGGGAACGCGCGGGCAATGTGAATCTGGAAACGGGCCACGCGCAGACCGCGATCGAAGACTTCCGGAACGCTCTGCTTTATTCCTCCAACAACAGCAAATTGGAACTGGAACTCGCCGAAGCGCTCACCGCGCAGGGCCAGCTGGCCGAATCCGAGAATTATCTTTTCAACCTGCGTGCCGCCGATCCCGACAATGCCCTCATCGACCTTCAGCTTGCGCGCATTTCCGCAAGACAAGGAGACGTGAGCGCCGCCGTGAACTTCTATCACGACGCAGCGTTTGGGGAATGGCCGAGCGACGCGCACGCCAGCCAGGTCGCTGCCCGCGAAGAGCTGATCCAATTCCTTCTCAAGAATAACCGGCAAGACCAGGCTCGCGCTGAAGCGCTCTCTATGGCCGCGGACAATCCCGCCGACCCCGAGGTCCTGAACGAAGCGGCGGCTTACCTGATCGCGTCGGGGGATTCCTCCAACGCGCTCGATCAATATCAGCACGTTTTGCGGCTAGAGCCTAATAATGTCACTGCGCTCATCGGCGCCGGCAACACCGCGCTCGCGCTCTATCAGTTCTCCGAAGCCGATCGATACTTCTCGCGCGCGATTCAGCGGGGCGCCCGGACGCCTGACGTCGAGGCCGATCGCGATCTTGCCGCGACGGCCGCCGAACTCGATCCTTTTAACCCCCATTTGGACAGTCGCGAGCGACAGCAGCGAATTCTCCAAATATTTGCCGCTGCCGAGCAGCGCGCGAATGCGTGCATGCCGGGCGTGCTTACCAATAGCCCCACCTTAACAGCGGACTCCAAGGCGCTCGCGGCTGCCCGCGCCGCGCTTCCGCCCAAGCTTACATTGAATGTTTTTAACGCTCATCCCGAATACGCCGATGAGGCTCTTAACTGGGCGTTCGACCTGGAAAAATCGGCGCCGTCGCAGTGTGCCGGCACGCTCGCGGATCGAGCGATTGAAGCTCTCGCTGGAGAAAATAAAGAAAGTTAGGCATGACTGAAACTCAGAAAGCCGCGGATTCGGCGCGCTCCGCTCGCGCAGCGAACTTTTGGATCGGCATCAAGCAGTTTGGCGGAGCTTTGACCTCGCGCGAGGATCGCTTCTTTCTCCTTTTGTCTGTGATGATCGGCATTTTTTCGGGCCTCTCGGTCGTCTGCTTCCGTATGGCGTACGAATGGGTGCGGCTTTGGCTGCTCACCTCAGCCGAAGCTCCGCCGAAACTCCGTCTGCTGCTCGTGCCCGCCATCGCCGGATTGCTGATCGCCATTTTCGTGAAGCGGTTTTATCCCGGGCTCCGGGGCAGCGGCGTGAATCAGACCAAAACGGCCGTCTACATCTCCGATGGCGACATTCCTTTCAATACCGTGTGGGGAAAATTCCTCAGTGCCGGGCTGGCCATCGGCGCCGGGTTTTCGCTTGGCCCTGAGGATCCATCGCTGCAAATTGGCGCCGGCATCGCCTCTGTCATCGGGCGCAAACTCCGCCTTTCGCGCGAAAATCTGCGCCTGATCGCCCCCGTCGGCGCAGCGGCAGGCCTTGCGGCTGCTTTCAACGCCCCCATTGCTGCGGTGATTTTCGTCATCGAAGAAGTGGTGGGCAAATGGAGTTCGGGCATTCTCGGCGCGGTGGTTTTGTCGGCAGTGTCTTCGGTCGTGGTAATGCGCGGATTCCTGGGCCCCGAACCTCTCTTTAGCATCCCCACGATCCCGCCTTTGCATCCTGCTGAACTGCTCGGCTATGCGGCGCTGGGCGTGATCGGTGGCGCGGTTTCCCTCTTTTTCGTGAAGGTCATCGTCTCGTTGCGCTCGTGGCTTCGAAGTCTGCCGGACTGGACGCAGTATATCCAGCCGGCCATCGCGGGCCTGCTGGTGGGCGTGATGGGCATATGGCTCCCGCAGGTTTTGGGAGCGGGTTACGACGTCATGGACCAAACCATGCACGGCCGCTACGTCTGGCAGCTTCTCGGTGTTCTCGCCCTGGCCAAGGTGATTGCCACGGCTTTTTCTTTTTCCAGCGGCACTCCGGGTGGCATGTTTGCCCCGGCTCTTTTCGTCGGCGCGATGGTCGGCGGAGCTGTTGGCGGTTTCGAGCACCATTTCTTCCCGGCTGTCACAGGTGGTGTAGGCGTCTACGCGCTGGTGGGAATGGGAACTCTCTTCGCCGGATTCCTACGAGCGCCGATGACTTCCGTCTTCATGGTTCTCGAGGTGAGCGGCAATTATTCGATCATCCTGCCGGTGATGATCTCGAATACGATCGCCTATTTAATCTCGCTCAAGTACCAACCGGTGCCGATCTTTGATCTGCTCTCACGCCAGGATGGCCTTGAGCTGCCCTCCCTTGAGGAGGAACGCGAGGAGGAATCTCTCCACGTGGAAGACGCCATGCACCCGCCCGCTGCTGCCGCCTTGCGCGCCGAGAAAACAATCGAGCAAGTGCGCGTGGACATCGAGAAAAGCCAGCAAGAATGGCTACTCATCTACGATCGCACTAGAGGCTGGCGATTGGCTCGCCGGGCCGAGCTGCTGGAAAAAGCGGCCACAATGCCCGCGAACACGCGGCTCGCCGACATTATCCCCAAAGAACAAGTTCCGGTCGTCCATCCCGATAATTCCATCGATCTTCCCTTGCGCAAACTCGGCGACCGCCCCTTTTTGCCGGTGGTTCATCGCGCCCATCCGGAGCGCCTGATAGGCATAGTTTCGCGGGAAGACGTTCTTCGCGCCTACGCCAAAACGGGAATGGAAGAAGTTTCCATACCGGGACCTTCATAGGCCGTTTCAGCCCTTGGCAGTGAGACTTCGCAACCGCTCTCGCGTTGCGCAGCTTGGCATTTGTGGGACACTTCTAGGGGAAATTGAGTATTGTCCCCCCGTGCCCGCGCCTGTAGGGTGCAAGGTTCTATGTATGCCTGGATGCACACACGACTGCCCACCCGCTTGAGGGAGGGCTGAACACTTGCATCGAGTCTTGATCGCCGATGACAACGCAATGCTGCGCGATGCCCTCAAAAGGATGCTCTTGGCTGGAGATGAGTGGCAAATCTGCGGAGAAGCGTCCAACGGGGAGGAAGCCGTCAAGCTCGCCACGTCGTCGAAACCCGATGTGATCCTTCTCGATTTTCAGATGCCGGTAATGAACGGACTAACAGCCGCAAGAGAAATCATCAAGGGCAACCCCTCCGTTCCGATCGCGATGTATACGTTGCATCAGAACCGCTTCTTTGAGAATGAGGCAAAGGCCGCCGGTGTACGCAGAGTGATTTCGAAGACCGATCTATTTTCGTCGCTTGCTTCCAGCTTGCAGGAACTGCTCGAACCGGCAGACGGGCCAGGCAAATAGCTCGCGCCCCAAAAAGCCATTTGCCGGGGCCCGCGCTGGCGCAGCGCGAACGCCACAGAGCTTTCTCGCCTACAAGACCAAATCGATATTTATTGGCTGGAATCGGCGGCTCGCGCGTGCGGTTGCGAGTGCGTCTGCGCGCCACGCGGCTCCGGGTTCAAACGACGCCGACGGTTTTCAATGCTCGCGCGGACGAAAGCGGCAAAAAGGGGATGCGGCGCGAGAGGCTTGGACTTGAACTCGGGATGAAACTGGCAGCCGAGGAACCAGGGATGGTCCGGCACTTCGACGATTTCCACGTAAACGCCGTCCGGGGTGCGTCCCGTAATTCGAAATCCGCCGCGCGTCAAAATCTCCGCATATTCCGCATTGAACTCATAGCGATGGCGGTGCCGCTCAGAAATTTCCGTGGCGCCATACGCCTGTGCCGCAAATGATCCCGGCTCGAGCCTGCACGCCCACGCCCCCAGGCGCATCGTGCCGCCCATCTCTTCCACGCCCAAAAGCTCGCGCAGCTTGTAAATCACGCGATTCGGCGTGCCTGGATCAAATTCGGTACTGTCCGCGCGTTCGAGCTTCGCCACGGTGCGCGCATATTCGATCGTGGCGCATTGCATGCCGAGGCAAATCCCGAAGAACGGCACCTTCTTCTCGCGCGCGTACGTGATCGCGTGAACCATCCCTTGAATTCCGCGCTTCCCGAATCCGCCCGGGATCAGGATCCCATCTACGTGGCGCAGGAGCCGCTCCGCCGCGGCGGGCGAATCGATCTCTTCCGCTTCGATCCAATCGATCATCACGCGATGCCGGCTCGCCAGTCCGCCGTGCACCAACGCCTCGCGCAAGCTCTTGTAAGCGTCCTCGAGCTGCACGTATTTGCCCACCACGCCTATGTGAACTTCGCCCTGCGGCTGCTCCAGCGCTTCAAGCATCGCGAGCCAATTGCTCAGGTCGCGCGGTGGCGCCTCGATGCGCAGCAGTCGCAGAATCTGCTCGTCCAATCCCTCCGCGGCAAACGACATCGGCACTTCGTAAATATTCGCCACGTCAGGCGCCGAAATAACGCAGCCTTCTGCAACGTTGCAAAAGAGGGCGATTTTGCCCTTCAGGTCTGCGCCCAGGGGCCGATCACTGCGGCAAATTAAAATGTCCGGCTGAATTCCGATGCTCAGCAGCTCTTTCACGCTGTGCTGGGTCGGCTTGGTTTTCAGCTCGCCCGCCGTGGGAATGTAAGGAACCAACGTGAGGTGCGCGAAAACCACGTTTTCCGGACCAAGTTCGAGGCGCATCTGGCGAATCGCTTCCAGGAACGGCAGCGATTCGATGTCGCCCACAGTGCCGCCGATTTCCACGAGCACAATATCGACGCCATCCGCCACCTTGCGGAACGCCGCTTTGATTTCGTCGGTCACGTGAGGGATGACCTGGACAGTCTTGCCCAGATAATCGCCGCGCCGCTCTTTGGCGATGATCGATTCGTAGATGCGGCCGGTCGTCCAGTTGTGGTCGCGAGTCAGGCGGGAACTTGTGAACCGCTCATAGTGGCCCAGGTCCAGATCGGTTTCCGCGCCATCGTCGGTGACGAACACTTCGCCGTGCTGATACGGCGACATCGTGCCGGGATCGACGTTAAGGTAAGGATCGCACTTCTGGAGGGCAACGCGGAGACCACGGCTTTCAAGCAGGCGGCCAATCGAGGCTGCTGCGACTCCCTTGCCCAGTGAAGAAACCACACCGCCCGTGACAAAGATGTATTTCGGGCCGGTCCGCAAAGGGCTCGACATCCTCCGAAAGGAATCGCGGTACGCACAATTATCCCGGCAAACGCCAAAACTGTCAAAGGAGATTTTTACACGCGCCGATCTCGCTCACGTGGCGGCCACTGCCAGGGTTCCAGGCGCATCAGGTTGCGCGCTCTGTTGTCAGCGGCACGATCAGGCCAGGGCAAGTCAGCAGGAGGACTTCGATCACCTTCGGCGGAACAGCAGACAGCAGGGCGTCTGTGCCTCGGCACAGGAAAATCGTGAGGATGAACTTGGACACAGCGAACCATTCGCCGTCGCATTGGGCGCTTGCAAGATATCGACCTTCGTTTCGGTCGAGGAGGATCTGGCTGATCGGAAGGAATGTTTTGCCCTCGGAAAGAGAGCCACCTCGGTGCGATGTGAAGCAATATTCGTCTGCGGAGACAGCACCAGCGGCCAAGGCAGCCGATGAACGCGCAATCGACTCGCATTCGGCGGAAACGTAGATTCGTCCGTCGCGATGCGACGAGGAATTCGCATCGGAGCTACGAAGCGAGCGCGCCTCGAGCGCCGCGACAAGCCGATCGAATATCTCCGCCGCGAATCCGGACGAGTGGTAGAAGTGATCTTGCTCGCCCGGACGTTTCGGCAGCGCCGCCAACGCTTTCGCTCGAGTGAGTTTCGCTTCGAGGTTTCCGCGGCTGGCAAACACATCCTCAAAACTCAGCGCCCCCCACGAACTCGACGGCGAAATCAATTTATCCAGAGCGAGATTCGAGAGCAGATCGGCGGCAAATCCGTACGATATGCCGTAAGGCGAGTAAGCCTCGGGCGCAGGAGCGAGCAGCAAGGCGTCATCTTTGAGGTGGCCTGCGAGACGCCCGATCGACGCGCGATATTCGGCAAGATAGTTGAGATGAGCGCGTCCGAGCGGAGTGAGCTGGGGGTGGCCGTTCGCTCGGTCTTCGATGAAAAGATGTTCGATCATCGTGGCGGGCGCCAGCAAATCAAGGCGCGTAAGAAATAATTCGGTGTCTGACGATATTCCCTGAAGGATCGCATCGGCCAGGTCGATGCGCGCATCCGAATCCAACGTTTGGTCCGCAGCGGCGGAGACATGGTCGTAACTCTTGAGCAGCGCAACCAAATCGCGCAAGAGCAGCGCGGTGTCCATTGAATTTGAGTTACGCGCGATTGCCAGATTTTCGGCATCGTCGATGGGACGGCTGGTCTCAAGCGATCGATACCGAACCTGCGAGCGCAAATGCCCGCCAGCCAGCTTGGCTCCGGCCGCGTGAAGGCCGAGGCGCACCGAGTCCGTGAACGACGCGGAGACGCGCTCCGCGACGCGGAAGTATGGCTCGATGTGTTTGGTAAGCGCACCCTGTGCGGTTTGCACAAGCCAGCGGACGTCACGAACCAAAACGGCGCCGCCTCCTGCTCTCGAACCAGGATCGTTCAGGCGGTCGAGAAGCGCCTGGAGTTGATCGAGTCGATCACCTGCCAAGTCGGTGCCTTCGTCCCATATCCGCAGGGTCAGATTTTCGAGCTGGCGAATCAGAAAAGTCGAATAGATGATTTGGGCCCAAGCCAAGCGGCTGCTTCTTCCCGGCCAGCGGCTCGCACCCCAATGTTCGTACGCGCGAATGATTAGGTCGAGCGGGTCGAACTCAATCGAGAATCTGTCGAGCTGGATCGGTTCGAAGCCGTCCGCGAGGTGCATAGCCGCGGCCTGTCCCTTCAGGCGAGCCAGCTGAGACGCAAGCCCCGGCAAGGCAAAAAAGCAATCGTTGAGCAAACGGTGAAAATGGAGGCGGCTGCGGATGCGCTCGGTTTCCTTGCCGCGAACGTTCAGCAGATTATCTTCGATCCGTTCGACGATTTCCACGCGGCGCACGAGGAACTGGTCGAGCAAGCCAACGTGCGCCGAAAACGAGAATGAAGCGGGAGGGTTCGGCGAGTCGGGCATCGATTCAGGCGATCAGCCGGCCGCCATCCACCATGAGGATCGACCCGGTGGTGAATTCGCTCTCAATAAAATAGAGCACGGCGCGCGCGATTTCTTGCGGCGTACCGAGGCGCTGGAGGGGAATTGCCTCGCGCAAGGCGTTAGCCTCCGCAGCGCTGGTGTGCTCGGGAAGAAGAACCGCTCCGGGACAAACACAGTTGACTTGCACCTCGGGCGCCAGCTCCAGCGCGAGGGCCTTCGTCATGTAAATCAGCCCGGCCTTCGAAACCAGGTACGGAAGATATCCGCGATAGGGGCGAATGCCAGCCGAATCGCCGATGTTAATGATGTGGCCGCCGCTTGCTTTCATCGCAAGCCCGAGTCGCTGCGAGAGAAGAAAAGGAGCACGTAGATTCGTGGCGAGCAGATTGTCCCAGGTTTCGGACGAGATGCCGGCGAGAGGCGTCTCGAAGTAAACCGAAGCGCTGTTCACCAAGACCCGCAATGACGCGCCCGCGCGCACCAGAATTTGATCCGCTAGATCGACCATTGATTTTGCATCGGCCAAGTCCACATGCAGCGCCAGTGCCTGCACGCCTAAACCTTTGAAATCGGCGGTCGCCGCTTCCGCCCCTGCCTCGCCTGTGCGATACGTGATGATAAGGTTCATCTGCGCATGGGCAAGCGCAACGGCAATCGCACGGCCCACGCGCACGTGCCCGCCGGTAACGACAGCCCAATTTCCCGCGAGCGTGCGGTTCAATCCGGCCATTTGTGCGTTTTCCAGTTTACCTGCGGAGGCTTGTTTCGGTAACTCGTTCTATCGGCGATTCCGGCAAGCGCGAACCCCTTCTGCCGCTCCGCGCATTTGTTGCATGCATTGCCGCAATGTTCGCCATCGATCGGATTAACGCAAGACAACGTCAACTCCAAAGGTAACGCTTCGCCCGCCCGGATCACCTCTTCCTTAGATAACCTGGAGAATGGTGTGAGTATCTTCAGCGGCCGTTCGAATGCCTCGGCAAAGAGCCTTTCGAACGTCGAAAAGAACGCCGGAGTCGCATCGGGATACGGATTGCCCGCCAGCAATCCTAACGCGATCGCTGAAGCCCGATTGACATAGGCAAATAGGGATGCCACCGAAAGCAGTGCGAGATTGCGCCCGGGAATGAAATTCGCTCGATAGCCTTCGGAAAAGCCCGGCAGGTACTCGTGGGCGCCCCAATGAACGTCGAGCAGGTCTCGCAACGGCAGCGAACGCTCGGCGAGGGGAAGGATATTCGGCATCGCCAGTGCGTCCACAAAACGCCGAAGCGCCGCGAACTCCGCGTCTTCCCAGGGATGGCCATTTCGCACGAAGAGCGCCTGAACCTCTTCGGCGACTCCCGCCATACGGGCAATAAGCACGCAAGAATCGAGCCCGCCCGACGCGAGCACGACCACTCTGCCACCTCTCGCAAGCGCCTCACGAGTTTCGTTTTCGCCCGGCCATGTTCCCACGCCGCGACGGTCAGAACTGGCCGGAATTTCCATTTTGGGGCGGATTTCGCGCGAACAATTGTATAGCGCGCCGTCAGAAAATCCGCAAGCTTCGAGTCCTCGTACGATTCAGGAAGTTGCGGCCAGCCGGTTCAGTCGCTCGGTCGCGCTCGAGGCGGTCTCGGCTAGCGGATGAAGAAGTAGATGGACATGCCGAGGCCGATGGCGATCACGGTGCGTCGGACGTAGACCTGCCTCATCTTTTGCGCGAGATGCGCGCCGCCATAGCCGCCGATCAGCGATCCGGCGATCATGATGAGCGCCTGCGGCCACACCACGATGCCGTGAACGATGAACGTGCCGAGCGCAACGGCATTCGCCACGCTAACGAGCACGGTCTTCATTCCATTCATCGTGTGGATATTCCGCTGCCCTATGAGCGCAAGCAGCGCCAGAATCAGAATCCCTGCCCCGGCGCCAAAATATCCCACGTACATGGCGATGACGAGCTGCAACGCGAAACCGCCCGCGATCCAGGTCCGCGAGCGCGGGTCGCCGTTTTTTCGCGACTGAATCCATACGGTGATTTTTCTGCTGGATGCAAAAAGGATCGTCGCGCAGAGCAGCAGCCATGGGATCAGCTTGACGAACGTCTCCGGCGGCGTGTGCAGCAAGACGTGCGCGCCGAGCAGAGCGCCTGCGAAGCACATGATGATGAGAGGCCAGAGCATGCGCCAAGTCTCGCGGTTCAACACCTTGCGGTAGGCGACCGCGCCGGCGACCGAGCCGGGCCACACGGCCGCCGTGTTCGTCGCATTAGCAGGAATCGCCGGAATGTGCGTGAAAAGCAGCGACGGGAAAGTAATGAAGCTGCCGCCGCCAGCCACGGCGTTCATCGCGCCCGCCAGCAGGGCGGCGAAAAAGAGGAAAATCGATATGGCGACTGACGGATGAGGGATCGGCGCGCTCAAAGTGGTCGTTGTTCGAAAAATTTCACCAGCCGACAGGGTGGCCCTGATTCTGCTGGTCCAGCCACTGCTTCAGCGGCGCGTAATAGTCGAGGATCGCACTCGCGTCCATGTCGCGCTGCCCAGTCAGCACTTCAAGTTCGTCGGGCCACGGCTTGCTCGCGCCCATTTCGAGCATCTGGTTCAGTTTCGCACCAGCGGCCTTGTTGCCGAAGATAGAACAGCGATTCAGCGGCCCGGTGTAGCCGGCCGTCCGGCAAAGAGCGCGGTGGAACTGATACTCCAGCACGGCCGCAAGGAAATAACGTGCGTACGGCACGTTTGACGCGATGTGATATTTCGCGCCCGGATCGAAGTCGGCTTCGGTGCGGTCGACGGGCGACGCGACTCCCTGATACTCGCGCTTCAGGTCCCACCACGCCTTATTGTAGTCGGCGGCCTTCACCTGACCGGAGAATACCTCCCAACGCCATTTGTCGATCATCAGGCCAAAGGGCAGGAATGCGACCTTATCCAGCGCACGCTTCAGCAATAGGCCGATATCCGCTGAAGGCGGCGGCACGGTATCGAGCAATCCGATCCGTTTCAGGTATTCCGGTGTGACGGAAAGCGCGATCGTGTCGCCGATCGCTTCGTGGAAGCCGTCATTTGCCCCATTGGCGAAAAGCGGCGGCTGATCTTTATAAGCGCGCTGGTAAAAATTGTGGCCAAGCTCGTGATGAATGGTGACGAAATCCGTAGCCGTCTGCTCGATGCACATTTTGATTCGTAGGTCGTCTTTGTAATCAACGTCCCAAGCGCTGGCGTGGCACACCACCTCGCGGTCGCGAGGGCGTGTGAACATCGAGCGCTCCCAAAACGTGGGCGGCAAGGGAGCAAATCCCAGCGATGTAAAAAAACGTTCGCCATAATGCACCATGTCAACGGGCGTGACATTTTTGCTCTTGAGAATATCCGTGAGGTCGTAGCCGGGATCGGCGTCCGCAGGGGCAATCAGCGGATAGATGTTCGTCCAGTCCTGCGCCCACAAATTCCCGAGCAACTGCGCGGGAATCGGGCCGTCGCTTGGAACGAGCGTCTTGCCGTATTTTTCCTGGAGCTTCCAACGTACATAGGCGTGCAGCGAAACGTAGAGCGGACGCACTTGCTGCCAAAGCCGGTCCATTTCTGCAGCGAAATCGGCAGGCGGCATGTCGTAACCCGAGCGCCACATGTCGCCCACGTCCACGAAACCAGCGTCGCGCGCGCCGCGGTTGGCGAGATCAACCATTCGCGCATAGCGCTGGCGCATCGGTGCGCCGACCGCGTGCCAGCCCAGCCAGGCATCGAGCAATTCCCGGGGATCGCGGCTATTCGCGAGAATGTCCGAAATTTCGTCGATGTTCAGGCAGCGGGCCGTGGGGCCATCGGGACACCACTTCCCTTTCCCGTAGTCGCCGGCGAGCGAGGCGTTGATCTCCGCGAGTTCGGCGCTGAGTGCTTCGTCTCGCGGCGCGGGAATTGCTACGGAAAATCTGATGAGCTTGAGCTTTCGGGCGACGTCGTCCGGCAAGGTGACACCGTCGAATCGGCGCGCCTCTTGCGCCAACTCTGCCGTAGCATTGGCCACGGCTGCATCGGCATCGGCGGCCATCTGCTGCGTGTCGTCCGTGATGTAGGTCTCTTGCACCCAGTCGGCGCGTCCGTCTTTGATCCACAGATCCAGCAACTGTTTTTCGGCGTTGTCGATGAACTGGCGCGCCTCCTGCACCGTGGGCGCTGTCGCTTTCTGCAGCGGAGCGGTCTCCGAGTTTGTCCCTTGAGCCATGGTCAGTCCAATCGCCAGCGCCAGAATTGGCGCGGTTGCGTTTCCGCGTTTGCGCAACGCCCCTCTATGCATCGTGGCAGTATAAGCTGATAGCGACGTGGCTGTGAACCGCGGAATCGCGGAGGAAGCGCAAGCAAGAGACGAAAGTGCCGGCGGAAAAAAGGCGCCGCGACTCGTCGCCACGGCGCCTTCTACTTCACATCGAATGCTTCACGTTCAGGTGAATCTAGTAACGCCCCCAGCCGTTCCGATCGTCTCGGCCGCCCGGGCGGTAAACCGTCCGATCAAATGCCCCGCGGGCCTGCCACTTGCGCGGTAACCGCATTCGAACGTGTTTTCGCGGGTGATGAATGGGGCTGAAGGTAGCGTGCTTCTTCTGGAATGGAGCGTCCCAAATGATCGATCCCGGGCATGAAGAAAGCCCCGAGCCGGCGGTCGCAACGTAGGCCGAAAAGAAGAGTTCGCCCGAAGGTAGCATATTCCCGCTGCCATCCGTCGTACTCCCGATCAGCCAGAGCACGTCGCCGTCTGAGTCAGCTGCAGTCAAGAGCACATCTCCACCCGTGGAATAACCCCCGACCGTGCTGGTGATGCCCTGCCCAAGGGAAACGGCCTGCGATGTGGTAAACGTTTCCGCCTGAGCCTGGCAGGAACCAAAACTGCCGGCCGGCATCACCGCCGTGGCCGTCGTGGTGAAGTCGTCCGCGATGCTTACGTCGATGCTCGATGAGCCTGTTCCGCTCTTGCTCAAAGGCGAATCGCCGGTGGTCGCATCATCCCACGTTCCGGTGTAGGTGCCACTGAGCGTGCTGTTTGCGTAGCTGTAGAGAGTGGCGTACCCCGAGTCGCCGTCCGAGCTTCCGCCAGTCGACGTGAAGGAGAGGCTCAGGCTTTGCGGAAACGGCGAGCAAACTTGGCTCGGTTCAACGGTAAACGTAAATACCGAGCCGTCTTCGTTCGTTGCGACGATGCTGCCGGTAAGGTAGCCACTATTACACCCGAAGCTGGCGCTGATGCTCGCCACACCGCCGTCGGTGCTGCCGATCGAATTCGTGTTCGCGAGGAGATTCAAAGAGGGCTGATAAGGCTCCGTGAGAGAGGCGAGGACTGCGGGCGTCGGAGTGGTCGTGCTGGTATAGATTTGCGAAGCATCGAATTCTATTTCAAGTGGATTCCAGCAGGGGTTCTCGGGGGCGTCGCTTGAACTGTTGCAGGACTCGGTCGAGGAATCGCCATAGAGGCCGTCAGGCGCGGAGCCTTCGGGATACGCGTTGGGTTCATCTTCGTTCGTCGTCTGAAGGAACATTTGCGTTGCTGAAACGTCGCCGATAGCCGGGCTGGCGTTCAACGCCACGTTGAAGCTGCCGATGAAGCCCGTCACTTCCAGCGTGGCGTTCGCGGGCTGAAATGTGGTTTGGGTGTAGGTGATACTCACCCAGCAGAGCGTTCCGCTCGCGAGTTCCGTGATAGACGAGTTGCAAGGGCCGCCGGAATAGTCTCCATAGGACATGGTCTCGCTTCCGGAAACGTCCGCGGAGAAATCGGCCGTCGTGCATCCGGAACCGGCCGTGACGCACAGCGAAATCGGTGCGCCGGCGGTGACCGTCGGTCCTGGATTGTAGAACATCACTGTTTGAGTCGCAGTGCCGTTAAGCGTCAGACTTGGAAATTGCATCGAGGTCGTCGTCGCGGTTACTCCCTGGACGCCCGCCCGCGCCGGCGCGCTCAAACCGAGCGCAAAAATGAACAAGGCTGCACACACCAGGACCGCATTGCTCTTCATGACTATTGCCCCTAGGCCTTCTGAAGTTTTTACTTCGCTCGCGATTGTCTCCGGTGGCGATGGCTGCGGATATTGCGTGCTACGACACCTGTGTCGTTCTAGACTCTGTGTTTCTACGTAGGAGTAGTGCGTACAGTAAATCCTGCACCGCGAGCCGTGCCTCGCCCGGAGCGACCAGGGATCTCTTTATTTTCAAGGGCTTAGGGAGAATCGAGCACAAGCCTCCGAAAGATATTCGCTTTGTATTCGACATCCGGAGGAAGCCGTGACGAAAAAGAGGAAGTTTCACGGCGCGCGCGCGCCTTTCGCTCGGCGAAACTTTCGCACCAGCCGGTGTTTATACTGGTGAGCATAAGCGACTGTTTCTGGGACGGAATTACAGGAGAAAAACATGAAGAAATGGCGGACCCTTATCTTCTCGGCCCTCTTGATGGCCTTTGCGGTGCCGGCATTGGCGCCGGTCGTAAACGCCGCGCCGGTTCACGCGCATCATCACCGGCGGCATCACCATCGCCGCAAGTAATATGGTCCCGCAGCGAGACTCGCGTCGCCGAGGCTAGCCGCCGGATGCTACGCTGCCGCCGCGAAGCGCGCTGGCCATCTCCGCAATCGCGCGATCGATTCCGGCGCGATCCACATCGCAGTGGGTCACCATGCGGATCGTATATTTGCCGGTCGGATTGGCGAGCACGTCGCGGCTGCGAAGATCGGCGCTCGCTTCGGCCGCCGTTTTACCGGCGGCGCGCACGTCGAATATCACGATGTTCGTCACCACCTCGGCGGGATCGACCGTGACGCCTTTGATTCCCGCCAGCCCTTCCGCGAGGCGGCGCGCGTTTTCATGGTCGCAGTGCAGGCGCTTCGGCGATTCTTCCAGAGCGACCAAACCCGCCGCCGCAAGCACGCCTGCTTGGCGCATCCCTCCGCCGAGCATCTTGCGCGTGACGCGGGCCTTCTCGATGAAACCGCGCGTGCCCACAAGCATCGAACCGACCGGCGCGCCCAATCCCTTTGAAAGGCAGAACATCACCGAATCGCACATCTGCGTAAGCGCAGCGACCTCGCATCCGAGCGCCACGGCAGCGTTGAAAATTCGCGCTCCATCCATGTGGACCGGCAGCCCCACCGCTTGAGCGTGCTCGCAGATCGCCTCCGTCTGTTCGCGCGTATATACCGAGCCGCCGTGCATATTGTGCGTATTCTCGAGCGAGATCAGTCCCGTCTGCGATGTGTAGTAATTTTTCGGCCGGATCAGCGGTTCGATCAGGTCCCACGATAGGATTCCGTCCGGCGCGGCCACCGTTCGCGGCATGCATCCGGCGATAGCGCTCATCGAAGCAAGTTCGAAATTGTTGACGTGGCCTCTCTCGTCGCAGATCACTTCCATGCCCGGCCGCGCCCAGGTTTTCACCGCGATCAGATTGCCCATGCAGCCCGAGGCGACAAAAAGCGCCGCCTCGCGCCCGAAAATCTCCGCAGCGCGCTGCTGCAGCCTATTGACCGTGGGATCTTCGCCGTAAACATCGTCGCCCACTTCCGCCTCGGCCATGGCGCGGCGCATCGCAGGCGTGGGACGAGTAACGGTGTCACTCCGGAGGTCAACGATTCGCGACGAAGAATCGGTATTCATGGAATGGATGTTCCTTTCCGCGATACCCGCTAATTCGCCGGCGCCGTGAAACTGGGTTTCGGCGAATTTGCTCCAACAGTTTCGGCCATCTGCTGCGCCTGTTGCAACCGTGCTTCGATAACTCGGAGATTATCCTCCGCGAAGGTTTTGATCGGCGCCATGTTGATGGCGGCAAACGGGCCGAGTTCGGCTACGCTGCGAAAAGCATCGTCCTGCGCTTGCTGCACTTGCACCATGTTAGCGGCGTAGGCGCGGTCGAATGCAGCGCCTGACAATTTCGAAAGGCGGTCATAAAACTTCTGCTCCTCCGCATCGGCTGTCGCGGGAAGCACCACTTGGACAGTCTGCGCAGCCCTCTTGAGGCTGATCTCCATGGTCGCGTCCTGCTTTGCGATCGTGCTGCCGTAGTTTCGGACGGCTTGGCTCGTCCCATTTTCTGTTGCCAGCTTTCCCAGCCTTTCTTCGGCAAGGAAAATGCTTTCTGTGTTCTGCGCGAAGATTGCGACAGAGTCCGGCTGCGCGAACGCGGTCAGCGCACACGAAGACGCGATCAGCCCCAAAGCGGTCAGTAACACTGGCTTCAAAGCGGTCTTCGCCATGGTATTGTCAGAGTATTCGGAAATCGCGATCGGCGTCTACCAGGTCAAGGCCTGTTCGGCGGCCACCTAGGCGCGGCGCGCCCGATGCAGCAGAACGCTGCCGAAATTCCAGGAATAAACCTCGACGTGTGCGTAACCGCTGCGCTCCATCATGGCACGCAAATCGCCGGCAGACGGAAACTTCGCGACCGATCCCGGCAAATAAGCATAAGCCTGCTTATCGCCGGAAATCGCGCCGCCGATTCGCGGCAGGACACGCCGAAAATAGAAGCGAAACACTCCAGCGAGCAATCCGCTCTCCGGTTCCGAAAATTCCAGAATGCCTACTTCCCCTCCGGACTTGAGGACACGCGCAAATTCGCGCAGCCCGCTCTCGTAGTTGGAAAGATTGCGAAAGCCAAACGCCGCGGTCACAAGGTCGAAGCTCGCATCCGCGAACGGAAGCGAAAGCGCATCCGCGCCGGCGAACACAACATCGTATCCCCCAGCCTGCGCTTTCGATTTCGCGCGAACGAGCATTCCTTCGACGAAGTCGCTTCCCGTCACCGGTGAAACCGAGTCGCCGGCCGCACGTGAGAGGCGCGCGCGCCGTCGCGCCAAGGCAAACGCCAGATCACCCGTGCCGCAACAGAGATCGAGCACTCGCGCTTCGGGCCTTGCGAGGATCGGAGAAAAAATCTTCGCTGTGCGCCGACGCCACAGCTTATCCAATGAAAACGAGAGGAGGTGATTTAAAAAATCGTATCGCGGTGCGATACGCGAAAACATGTCGCGCACATGCAACCCGGCTTCTCGCTCGTCGCGCGCACCTTCAGGCCGCGTCCCTGGAAGAATCTCTCGCTGGATAGTAGGCGTCATCGGAAGCGGGTTAACTCGGAGGCACAGGAATCCGGCAGAAAACATACGCCGCTGAAGGACGCATTCTCACGCGGCTTTCGCAGCGATGCCCGGCAAATCCTCAAGCACCTGCGCGACGACGGGCCACGGAACTTCGCAGTTCCATTCCATTTGCCCGATGCGCGTCGGCAAGACCCAAAGAACACGCCCGCCCTGCGCCTTCTTATCGCCCGCGAGGATTTTCTTCAGCCGAGCGAGGCCGAAATTTCGCAAGGGCGGCAAAGGGCCGATCCCCGAAACGACTCGAATGATCCGTGCGGCGTCGGCCTCCTCGAGCAGACCCACCGCCACAGCCATCATGGTGGCCGCGATCATTCCCCAGCCGACCGCTTCGCCGTGCTTGTACACGCTGTAATTGGTGGCGGTTTCAAAAGAGTGACCCAGCGTGTGCCCGAAATTCAGAATTTTCCTGAGTCCCGATTCGTGCTCGTCCTTTTCGACCACGTAGGCCTTGATCCTGATCGATTGCGGGATCAGCCAGCCCATCGCTGCCTGATCCCGGCGCAAAATCGCGGGCAGGCGCTGCTCAAAGAAATCGAAAAGCTCTGGATCGGCGATGATTCCATATTTCACCACCTCGTAAAGACCGGAGCGAAACTCGCGATGCGGCAGCGTGGCGAGCAGATTGGGATCGGCAATCACAAGCTTCGGCGGATAGAACGCGCCGACCAGATTTTTTCCCTCGGGCAGATCCACGGCCGTCTTCCCGCCGATGGAGCTATCGACCTGCGCCACAACCGTGGTCGGAACATGCACCAGCCGCACGCCGCGTTGGTAAGTGGCGGCGGCAAATCCGCCCACATCGCCGACAACGCCTCCGCCAACGGCCACGACGAGCGATCGCCGGTCCGCACCGGCGCGGACCAGAGCGCGCGTAAGATTCTCGACGGTCACGAGCCGCTTCGTTCTCTCACTATCGTCGAAAAGGATAATCTTGTCGGCCTGCTTGACCTTAAGAGCGGAGCTGATCTGCTTGCCCCAGTGCCGCCACACCCTCGGCGAAGAAATTATGAACAAGCCCGTAGAATCGCCCAGCTTGGAAAGCATGGAGCGTGCACGCGCCAGCGCACCATTCGCACAATAGACCTCATAAGTTCCCGCTGAACTGTTGATCCGCACCGTTGTCATTGTGAATTAGCAATTTAGCACAACTCTTGCAGTCTTCTTGTCGGCTGCTTGCAACTGATTTATGGCCCGAAATCACGGAGGGAACACATCCCGATCAAAAGCAGGGCATTCTGAGCGCAAGAACTCGGCACCCAAACTGACCCTGCCTGGCTTCCACTTATTTTGTCACGGCAGCAAAGGATTGCTTTGCGCTATCCAGCGCCTCGTCGACGCGCGCGCCGTCCGCCAGCGCGCCTTGCGCAAAATCCTTTGCGCCGCCGCCTTTCCCACCGAACTCCTTGAAGATCTGCCGTGCCAGCGCGCCCATGTCGCCGGCGGACCCTCTCGGCTGCGCAAACACGACATGCCCTCCCGCACGTTCGCCCAGCAGCGCGACAGTTCCGCCTTCGCCCACGAGCCGCGCCGCCAGCAACGTCAGGTAGCTCGGCGACGCATCGTCGATCGCCGTCGTCACGACGCGCGCGCCGTTCTCGGCGACGTTAACTTGCGCCAGCAGCGAACGCGCCTCGTATTCCGCGAGGCGCCCTTCCATGCGCTTGGCCGCACCATGCGTCGCGCGACGCTCTTCGAGAGTTTTGCCGATCACGGCCGGCACGTCGGCTGCGCCGCAGCTCAAGAGCGTCGCCGCATGCCATAGCGACGCATAGTCTGCTCTCGCTGTGGTAAGCGCGCGACCGCCACACACAAATTCCAAGCGCCACGCGTCGCGGCGGCGTTCGAGCTTCCGCAAAAGCAGCATTCCGGCTTGGCCCGTCCGCGCGAGATGCGTGCCGCCGCACGGCTGCCGGTCGACGCCATCGATTTCAACGGCGCGCAACACGCCTTCTCGGTCCACCTTCTTGCGAATCCCGATCTCGGCGAGTTCTTCCGCAGTTCCGTAACGGACCAGAACGGGGCGATCCTCGAAGATCAGCTCGTTCGTCCGCCGCTCCGCCTCTTCCATGTGGCGCGGCACGATCGACGGCGCTTCCAGGTCGATCGTGGAATTTTCCTTCCCCAAGTGAAACGACACGGTAGGAAACCCAAAAAGATCGAGGAACACGGCCGAAAGGAGATGCTGGCCCGTGTGCTGCTGCATGTGATCGAACCGCCGCGCCCAGTCGACGATTCCGTGCACTGGCCCCGGCGGCAGCTCAGCGGATGTGTAATGGACGACCTTACCCTCGTCCGTATCAGCGACTTCAACCACTTTCGCGTTGCCCAACGCGCCGGTATCGTGCGGCTGCCCGCCCGAAGTGGGATAAAAAGCGGTGCGGTCCAGCGTCACCCGCCAGCGCACCCCTTCGGCTTCGCACGAAATCACCCGCGCATCGAACTCGCGCAAAAAAGAATCGCCGTAGTAAAGCCGCTCCGTCACAACTCCCCCAATGGCGACAATACCATACGCCGGGGCGGGCATGCGCGCACAACTCAGTAGCGCTGAAGTTGGAGGGAGCGCTGCGAGTCCCTTTTTGCAGAAGTTCTGCCGAAAGGATTAAACCGGATTGGCTCCTCTCGGCACTTCTTCCGCCGCCGCGTCTTCATGTCCGGAGAAATACCGCAGCGCCTCGGCAAGCGTCGAGAAAAATCTGTCGCGCGAAGCAAGGCGTAACAGGCCAAGGGTCTTTTGCGGGTCGCCGGGCAAATGCCATAGACACACGGCGATCTGCGTCTTCGGCGACTGCGCGCGTAATTTTGCGTAGAGTGCGCGTGTGATTCATTGGGAGCGGCGGCAGCGCCGAAATGCACACTGTGTCCGGCCGCAGTTGCGCCACCTGTTCCAGCATTTCCGCAGGCGGCGTGATCGACAAGCTCTCTGATTTCAGCCTCTGCCGTTCGAGCAACTGGCAAAGCAGCATCGCCACCGCGTCGTCCGCTTCGTCGCGTGCGGGAACGCACAGCACATCCAAATGCCCAGGTGCCTCGGCGAGCAGGCGCCCGTGCAAATCGCCGTCGATCATTTCGTTCGCTGCGCCGGGGTAAGACGCTGCGGCAATTTCCTCTGCCAATTCGCGCGTCGTATTGGCGATAAAACTGCGGGTTTCCGGGTCGAGCTCGTTGCGGTGTCCGTCCGTCTCCGAGCGCTTGAGGGCCGGAATCAGCACGGACTCGTATAGATCCTCCGGCGTGCTGCGGCTTAGGTAGCCTTCCAAGATTTGTCGCGCTTCGGTTTCATCACCTGCCAGCAGCCGTTGATAATACTGCGTACTCGGGTCCCAGGTGCAGCCGCTCCAAAAACGAAACAGCCGGCGTAAGAACAACGGCGACCAAAATCGCGAGTGCCAGTGGTATGAAAACGACCGCGCAAAGTAGAGCGAGGCGATAACGACAACAGCCGTGACAACACCAAGCAGGTGCGATATCCCCTATGTGACCACGAGCGGCTCAGCTCCTCACCCCCGAAGTGCCACGGCTAGTTCAGAACGCGCGATCACCCGAACGGCTCAAACATTTTCGCGATCCAGCGCAGCCCTCCGCTCGCCTCTGCGGATGTGCGCGTCTCGGCCTCTTCGCCGGTGAATCTTTCTTCGGCAAACACCTTGCGCCGGAAGCACGCCAACGGGTTCTCGGCGTCGTAAATCTCCCGCCAGTCGCTCGCGAAGAGTCCAAGGAATATCCCGCATCTCATGTGCGCAGCGCCCCTTGCTCTTCAACCTAACGGCACACGCCCGCGCTCACAATCGACCGAATCCTGTACCTCCTCGGGTCTTTCCTTGAGACGGCTGGCGGCACCGCATCGACGTCTCTTCCGAACTTTTCGCAGCTCCTGTTCGTACCCTCTTTTAGCCGCCCGCGATGCAAATTACTCTCGCGCGGTTATACACTCTTAACCCAGGTGGCCCTGATGACCTCCGTCTTACAGGACGTTCGCTACGCGATCCGCATACTCGCGAAATCGCCTGCTTTCACCCTCGTCGCCATCCTCACGCTCGCGCTGGGCATTGGTGCAAACACCGCCCTCTTCTCTGTTGTGGACGGCGTTCTGCTCAATCCGCTTCCCTACGCGCAGCCTGACCGGCTCGTGGCCCTTTTTTCCCACACGCGCACCTTCACCCACTCCTCGATTTCCTACCCGAATTTTCTGGATTGGGCGCGCGACAACCGCACCTTCGCCAGCATGGCGGCCTACCGCGGCGACGATTTCAATATGACCGGCATGGGCGAGCCCGAACGCCTCAAAGTCGAAATGGTCTCCGCCAATTTCTTCTCGCTCCTCGGCGTTAAGCCCGTCATTGGCCGCTCGTTTCTGTCGCAGGAAGACCAGGTCGGCGCCGCGCCCGTCGTCATGATCAGTGACGGAATCTGGCAGCGCAAATTTGCCGGCGCCTCCAGCGCTCTCGGCAAAACGCTCACGTTAAACGGCACCGCTTACACCATCATCGGCGTCGTCCCCGGCGATTTTCACTACGCCGGCAGCAATTTCAACTCGAATATCGACGTCTTCGTTCCCATCGGCCAGTGGAACGCGCCTCTTTTCCGTGACCGCCGCACTGGCATGGGTATGGACGCCGTTGGCCGCCTCGCTCCGGGCGTCACCTTGGCGCAGGCGCAAGCCGATATGGGCTCGGTCGCCAATAATCTCGCCAACGCTTTTCCTGACGCGGACAAAGGCAGCGGCGTTACCATGATCCCGCTGCGCGAATCCGTGGTTCGCGGCACGCGCCAGTTTCTTCTCGTTTTGCTTGCCGCCGTCGGTTTCGTACTGCTGATCGCCTGCGCCAACGTCGCCAATCTTCTTCTTGTTCGCGCCACCGGCCGCGCCCGCGAATTCGCCATTCGCGCCGCGCTGGGAGCCAATCAATCGCGCGTCATTCGCCAGTTGCTCACGGAAAGCATCCTGCTTTCGCTCGTCGGTGGCGCGCTCGGCCTGCTGCTCGCCGCAACGGGCACGCGCGCTGCACTCCGCGTCCTGCCGGATGCCGTGCCACGCGCGAATGAAATTCACCTCAACGTGACGGTGCTGCTCTTCGCCCTCGCCGTTTCCGTGCTCGTCGGCATCATCTTTGGACTCGTCCCCGCTCTCAAGACAGCAAATCCCGACCTGCACGAAACGCTCAAGGAAGGCGGACGCGGCGGCAGCGGCGCGCGCCATCGCACCCAAAATAGCTTCGTGGTCGCCCAAATGGCTCTCGCTCTCGTACTGCTCGTGGGCGCAGGCCTGATGATCCGCAGCATGGCCGTTCTCTGGAGCGTCAGCCCCGGCTTCAATCCGCACAATGCTCTGAACCTGGGGCTCGCTTCATCCCTTCCACTCGGCGGTACGCCGGACGCCATCCGCGCCGCCTTCCTCCAGCTTCATGACCGCTTCGCCGCCGTTCCCGGCGTGCAAGCCGTCTCGCTTGCGATTGGCGCTACGCCCATGGAAGGCGACTCCGACGTCGGCTTCTGGCTCGAAGGCCAGCCCAAACCAGCCACCGATAGCGACATGAAGATGGCGCTCTTTTACTCCGTCCAGCCCGATTACCTGCGAGCGATGGGCATTCCGCTGCTCCGCGGCCGCTTTTTCAGAGCCGATGACGATCACAACTCCCCGCCCGTCATCGTCATCGACCAGGAATTCGCTCATCTTGCATTTGGCAACACGGATCCACTCGGCAAGCGCGTGAACCTGCAAATTCTCGGCACCACTCCGGAAATCATCGGCGTTGCAGGCCACGTAAAGCAGTGGGGCCTGGACGAAGACAACCACTCACCCATTCTCGCGCAGTTTTACTTTCCCATTTCCCAGGTGCCCGATCAGTTCATGCCTCTTCTAGCGCGCGGCATGGACGCCGTCGTGCGCACGAAGGGCTCTCCGCTCGCCGAAGTCGGTGGCCTCCGCGACGCACTGCAACAGTTCAACAGCCAAATGGTCCTCTACGACATTCAGCCCTTTGACCAGATCATTTCTGACTCGCTCGCCTCACGCCGCTTCGCCATGATTCTGCTCGGAATTTTCGCCGGGCTCGCGCTGTTGCTTTCCGCCATCGGCATCTACGGCGTGATTTCTTACATCGTCGGCCAGCGCGTCCACGAAATCGGCATTCGTCTGGCATTAGGGGCCCATCCGGCAGACGTCCTGCGCCTCATCCTCGGCCAGGGCACGAAACTCGCGCTTGCTGGCGTTGGGATCGGCATTGCCGCAGCGCTCGCACTCACGCGCCTGATGACCAGAATGATTTTCGGCGTCAGCGCCCACGACCCCATCACATTCATCGCAGTCGCGATCATCCTCGTCATCGTCGCGCTGGCCGCCTGCTATATCCCGGCACGCCGCGCCATGCGCACTGACCCCATGGTTGCCCTCCGCTATGAGTAGCGCATCGTCCAGCTCTGCCGCAGTTGTAGGGCGCACCTCGCGCGACATTCACGCGCGGTATTCCTGGCCCTCGATGTCATTTTTACGAAATCCACTGCGCCGACATTTTCTCTCTTCAGCCCGTCATGGATTTGCTTTCTCCTCGCGAATCCTTCGCAGTTCGTTTGGGAAAATTTCATGACGCAGGAATCGAGCGATTTCTGCCAAGCCTTGCGGCCACCTTTCGGCAATCGCCGCTGAGGTTTGAGGATGTGTGGCGGATTAGCTGAATGGGTTTTCGTCGGCGCTCGGGCCGTAAATCGAAGGCAGCGCCACGTCCAGCAGCCGGAGATATACCGAAAGTTGCCCGCGATGGTGATACCAGTGATTCAGCATGATCGAACGCAACAGGCTCGCACGCGGAATGGAGAAAACATCCCTCGGCCCCATTTTCAGTTTCCACTGAGCCCTGGCACGATCCTCGGTGAGATTCCGCAGGCAATCTTCGGCTGCCCGAATGCTTTCGTCGTGAGCCGCGAAGATTTCGCCGATGTTTTTCGGCTGTTCGGCGCCGAAGTTCGCTTTCGATGCGTCGAATTCGTCGCTTTGGGAAATTCGCGCGATCGAACCCGGCACGTTCGCCAGATGCAGCGCGAGCTGGCCAAGCGTCATCGACTTTTTGTGTGGACGCCAGCTCAGTTTGTCTTCGGGAACCCGTTCGAGCACACGTCGCGTGGTCGCCGCCTCTTGTTGAACCTCGCCCAGCATTGCCTCGCACATCGGAATCATTCGCGTTTCTCCTTTCGAAGGGCGGCGGGGCTGCACCGCGTGCGCCCGCCGCGCCCAGCCGTTCCATTCTAGTTCGGGAATACCTCCGCGGCGAGCGCAACGGCCCATTAGGGCCGTTTGCGCTCGGCTCTCGCTTTCGCGCTTTGGTGCATGTGCTTCCAACCGTTGCTCATGCCCGAGCGCACGTCATCCGGAACGAATCCGAGCGCGGAATGATGAAATTTGATGAGCGTGCCGCCGGGAACCTCGCTAAGCCGGTACTGCACATTGGATATCACGGGGTACGACATGAAGAGAGGGCCGCAGAATTCGAGGAGCGTCGGCCGCTTGATCGCCTGCACGTGGGCCCAAAAATGACCGTCCTTGTCGCCGAGGTCGCGATACCAGCGGCCGCCCGGCCATGGTTCGATTTTCATTTGCATGGATGTGCCGTCCGGCCGCGTGCCCTCCGGCCCAAGTTGCTCGAGCAACGACTCAAACGTGACTTGCAAAGGTGCGTTCACGTGAATTTCCTCTTCCAGATTTAGCGTCAAATTCGAAACGTTCTGTGCCAATGATGCTGTGGATGCCATGTGCGTCTCCTTTAGGATTTTTCTTCCAACCGCCTGGCCTTCTGCTCTGCCCTTTCTTTCACGCTGCTCAATTGATGCCGCCAAAATTTTTCGAAGGTGCCGGCCCATTCATGCAGAGGCCGGATCGCCTCGGCGTTCGTACGGTAAAAAATCTGCCGCCCATCGCGGCGGACATAAACCAAGCCGACGTCGCGCAGCACGCGCAGATGTTTTGACACGGATGGTTGTTCCAGTCTGAGGCTGGCGACGATGTCGCCGACCGGGCGTTCCTGCAGCGCGAGATAGTTAAGGATGTCGCGCCGCCGCGGCTCGGCGATGGCGTTGAAAGCGTCAGATGTGGTGGCTGCCCGTGCCATGGCCAAACTATATATTCCCATATAGGCATATGTCAAGCGAATTTTTCTCGAATCCATTCCAACGTACATCCGCTCAGTGAATTAAGGCTGTCCTCAGCCTCACTCAATGTTGTTTCTTAAAGCTTCAGCATTCGCAGATTTACCGGCGGCGACGGATTCAGAGAGTCGCGCAGTTTTCTCGCCTGCTCGCTGGAGGAATTCAGTCATGATTCTCAGGAAAATTGGGTAGCACCAGCCGATATCCGCTCGCGTGAAGGAGACTTAGCGAACGGCTGACTTAAATGCGAAATGGGCGGCGCTGATTCAGGCCGCCCATCCCACTTTCAAAATCTTTGAACGAAAAGTATGGCTGTGACGCACGTCACAGCGACGCTACGGCCGGCGGTGAGAATGTTCGCGCGGCGAGCGTGTCGCCACCGCTTCGGTTCAACCTCAACTGCTCAATCTGCGCGTTAGCGGAACGCTCGCCAAGGCTCAAGCCGGCGGTCGCATTTGTCACGCTTCGTCCGTGACGCACCCCGCGCTTGCGTTCTTAACAAGCCGAATATACTTCGCCAGCGTGCCGCGCGTCGCTTTGTAAGGAGGCATGCGCCATGCGGCTTTGCGCGCGGACATTTCGTGGTCGCTCACCGCGACTTGCAGCAAATTCTTCTCGGTGTCGATCGTGATTTGATCGCCGCTGCGGACGAGGCCGATCGGCCCGCCCTCTTGCGCTTCTGGCGTGACGTGCCCCACGAGAAATCCGTGGGAACCGCCCGAAAAGCGCCCGTCCGTAATCAGCGCCACATCTTTGCCGAGCCCCGCGCCCATGATCGCGGAAGTCGGCGTCAACATTTCCGGCATGCCGGGCCCTCCTTTCGGGCCTTCGTAGCGGATCACGATCACGTCGCCCTTATGGATCGCGTTTTTCTCGAGCGCCGCAAGCATGTCTTCTTCGGAATCGAACACATTCGCGGGCCCGGAAAACCGCGTGCCTTCTTTGCCGGTGATTTTCGCCACGGAGCCCTCGGGCGCAAGATTGCCTTTCAATATCTGTATGTGCCCCGTCTTTTTGATCGGGTTCGAGAGCGGCCGCACGATCGGCTGCCCGGCTTTCAGCCCGGGCAAATCCTTCACGTTCTCGCGCACAGTTTTGCCCGTAACCGTAAGGCAATCGCCGTTAAAAAGCCCTTCCTCGAGCAGCATTTTGATCACACCCGGGATGCCGCCGACTCCCTGCAAATCTTCCATCACATATTGCCCGCTCGGCTTGAAATCGGCGAGCAACGGCGTCCGATTGCTCACAGCCTGGAAATCGTCGATGGTTAAAGTGACGCCCGCCGCGCGCGCCATCGCGATCAAATGCAGCACGGCATTCGTCGATCCGCCCAGCGCCGAGACGATCACCATCGCGTTTTCAAACGCCTCCCGCGTCATGATCTCGCGCGGCTTGATATCGCGCTCGAGCAGAGTCTTGATCGCTGCGCCCGCGCGAAAGCACTCGTCCATCTTCAGCGGGTCTGTTGCCGGTGTCGACGAACTATAAGGCAGCGACATTCCCAGCGCCTCAATTGCAGACGCCATCGTGTTTGCCGTATACATTCCTCCGCACGCCCCGGCGCCTGGACACGCGTGCTCCACGATCGCCTGCCGCTTCTCTTCCAGAATATTTCCGGCGATAAATTCCCCATAACTTTGAAACGCCGAAATAATATCGAGCTTCTGATGATCCAGATGCCCCGCGCGAATCGTGCCTCCATAAATCATCAGCGCCGGCCGGTTCAGGCGCGCCATCGCGATCAGGCACCCCGGCATATTCTTATCGCAGCCAGGGATCGAAATATTCGCGTCATACCATTGCGCGGACATTACGGTCTCGATCGAATCCGCGATCAAATCGCGCGATTGCAGCGAAAACGACATTCCCTCCGTGCCCATCGATATGCCGTCGCTCACCCCGATCGTATTAAACCGCATCCCGACCAGGCCGGCAGCCTTTACTCCCTCTTTCGCCTTCTCGGCCAGCGACAGCAGATGCATGTTGCATGTGTTCCCCTCAAACCACATGCTGGCGATGCCGACCTCCGGCTTGCCCATATCCTCCTCGGTGAGCCCGGTACCGTAAAGCATCGCCTGCGAGGCCCCTTGGGATTTCGGCTTGGTAATGCGCGAGCTGAACTTGTTCAGTGTCATAACGCCTTTCTACGATTCAGTTGTGCCTGTATCCGTAGAATTTTCCTTCAAAAGGCGCGGGAAAGCGAATTGTTTTGCGGTAAACTCAGCGCCGTCGAGGCGCACTACGAGGCACAAATTTCAGCGGTGTCGAAGCAGCTCGCCACAACTCAGATCTTGTTGCGATCTTCAAAAGGATGGTCGGGTTCGTCTTCCAGGCGTCCGCGAGCGGGCACTTCGCGCTCATCCGTCGCATCTTCCACGCCGCTCACCACTTCCGCCTCAAACGCCTGGCCGTCGTCGAGCAATTCTTCCACGCTCTCTGGATCGGCCTCGGCGATATTCGAGATGCCCTGGATGTCGCCGGCCTGCCCCGCCCTTTCAGATGCGTTTTCGTCCGGCGGAGCGAGCGTCACGTCTGCGGTGAGAGAGGATTGCAACGTGTCCGAGCTGACTTCGTTCATTTTCTTCGTGCGCTGAGCGCGTCTTGGCGCAGTCTTGCGCGATTTGGTACCCTTTTTTGCTTTCGAAGTTTTCTTTCTCATCATTCACCACTCTAAATTCGGTCCTTTTGAGAACAATAAGCAATTTCCTGTAGGGCCGGACCACACCTCCACTAATACCAAATAAAACCTGGCAAAACCACGATCAGCTCGAAAATTTAGAACCCGCGGAGACGTGGACACCGGGCATACCACGGGAGAGCAGCCGCCAAGTTCTCGTCGAAATTCAGTGCGCCAAATCGTCGGCATTTCTATTGCGGAGCGGGCGTGCTGGCGATGCCGAAAGGCGCCGTTCCGGACAACGTGTATGGCGAATTGGTGTTCTCCACCGGTGCTGTCGCGGAGTCGTCAATCACCCCGAGCTTGTTTGCGCCGTCTTCCGCAATGAATGCCTGGAAAGGAGATGCGGGGGGAATAGTAACCCCCTCCGAGGCTGTCCCGCTTCCGGTCAGCGTAAACGGCGACCCGGAAAGCGCAACTGGAGGTGAAGCCGTGTTGTTGACCACCGCAAATTTGTCGAGCCCGTTGAGCGTCACGTAAACACGATGGCTGTCAGGCGTGACCGCTACGAAGCTAGGCACCGCGGAGGAATCGAGGCTCGTTGTGAAACTGGCATTGGAAAGATCCGTCAGCGCATCGGAAGTGAGCGTCAGTACTTCCACCCCATCCGCCACACTCGAAGATGCCCCTTGCTTCGCGATGTAGGCCACAGTGCCGGGACCCGTGCCGCCCGAGATCGCGACGGCGATGCCCATTGGGATCGTGCCGTATGTGCTCGAAAGCGGCGCGGGATTCGTAATTCCCGTTAACGCCGCGGGCGAAGAGCCGCCGTTATTGATCACGAAAAGGCTATTCCCTGCGGAAAGCGTCACGTAGACCCTCGTTCCGTCCGGACTAATGGCGACGCCCTCCGGCCCGTCGCCCGTGGTGCTCGTAGCGATTGCTGTGCCCAGGCTGAACGTCGCTGCATCGCCCGAATTGGTCACATTCACTACTGCCACGTAGTCCGCAGTGCTACTCGTGCCGTTGCACGCGACGAAGATCGTGTTCACCGTAGCCGCAACGCCGTGGGGCGCCGTGCAACCCGCGAGCGAAATCGGCGATCCGCTAATCTGCGCATTTGCGATCGTGTCGAAAATGGCGAGCTCGTTCGCGCCAGACAGGGTCACGTATGCGTACCGTCCCGAGGGCGAAAACGCCACACCGTAGGGAAGGCTCTGCGGCGGGCCTGAGCCCGTCGAGGCTGGCTGCGCCGCCACGGTCGAATCCGCCTTTGTCAAGGTGTTGAA